>Ga0222717_10000799_pt1 | contig 26586 bp, 6 predicted proteins | sample C33_18DmetaG_FD_165053 | JGI IMG/M metagenome (GOLD analysis project Ga0222717, IMG submission 165053) | Estuarine water microbial communities from San Francisco Bay, California, United States - C33_18D | ecosystem: Environmental > Aquatic > Marine > Unclassified | place: USA: California... | reverse complement strand
TGGGGGGTAAAACGCGACTTCTGTGAGTTTTGGAGCATGTTCCACTGTTTATGAAAAATATTTTTTTTATCATTTTTATAAAAATGCTATTAGTACAAGATTAGGTGCTCAAACCGCTAGAAGTCGCGTTTTGGTACCGTTTTAAACGGTGTACTAGAAGTGGGTGCTAAACTCAAAAAATGAATTGTGTGTTGGCAGATGGTAGTATTTTTGTCAAAATCATTGATGGGGTCAAAGATCTCTGTCCTGAGGGTAACCTTGATTTCACACAGTATGGTATGCAGATGCAGGTGATGGATACAGCTCATGTGTCATTGTGTTCACTGATGTTACGCACCAATATGTTTAAGAGCTACTCTTGTCCAGATGCCATGTCGTTGGGTGTTAATTTTAAGACACTGGCTATGATGTTGAAAAATTCGAGTGGTGAGCTTGTGATGAAGTCGGATGGAGATAAGATGAACATCAAGGTGCAGAAGTTGACAGGTATGGCAGAGTACACTATGAACCTCATGGATATTGATTGTGAGCAGCTGGGTGTACCGGAAACATCGTATGCAGCAACATGTGTGTTGCCTTCAGCAACATTTGGAAAGGTGATGAGAGATTTGTCTGATTTTTCGGACACGTGTTCATTGCACATTGACGAGACTCTGACAGTGACAGCAAAGGGTGACATGGGCAAGGTGGTGTGGAAGGGGGACAACTGTAAGTGTTCTGTGAGAAGCCAAGTGAATCCTCTAGATTTTGGTCTCAGGTACATGTGTTTGTTTTCTAAATGTGCAGTGTCTTCTAATGTGGTTTTGGCTATGTCTCCGGACATGCCAATCTGTTTGACATTCCCTGTAGAAGAACACGGATATATGAGATTTTATCTTGCACCAAAAACAATGGATTAGTATTTAAAAGGTGTGTGTAATAAGAATGAGATACTTTCTTTGGCATGTGTCTACATTTGTACCCATTGTAGCAAAGATACTGATAGCCCCTTGGGGGTTGAAAGTGCCTTGGCTTATGTACCTTTTCTTTACTTATATTTTGTTGGAGCATCGGAAGTTCAATGGGTATGCAGTGGGAGTGTTTGCCAATTTACAGAGACAGGCAGAGTGTTGTATGATAATAGGGTTGTTTTTGTCGAATTGGATAAGTCCTGTCCTGGCTGCTATACCCTTTCTGATGATTACAAAGGCAAAGGGTATCCAGGTGGATAATTTGAGTTTTTCGGGTATGTTTTTCTTGTTGATTCGATTCGATTTGCTTCAGATCGTCATGGTGATGTTGAGTATTATGACTATATTGCTGGATACAGAAGTTGTGCAGGACAACCCAGTATCTTGGCATAGGGGGTGCCATAGGAGAATCATGTTTAGAGCAGTGCAGGTGTTGACGATCACTTGCGCGTATGAGGAGCTGTACACAAGGGTAGTGTTGGTCGGTGCATTTTGTTTACTGAAAGGGGCAGTATTTATGTATGCACCACCAGATCATCCAGATAGAGTAGATAATGTGGCAGGTGATCCTGTACGACTGTTACAGGGGAAGTCTCACAGGATATAAATACATGTAGTTTTTATGAAAATGTGGTGGTTATTTGTATTTATATTATATTTCCCATTTATACAAAGTTGTCCTGTGGATCACATTATTCTGCCTGGTGCCGACTGGACTCAGATAAAGAACGATATTGACGGAGAGGCAGCTGGTGACCTTAGTGGTACGATATCGATGAGTTCTGATGGTTCCACAGTTGCTATTGGGGCGGTAATGAACTCTGCAGATGAAACACAACCAGGTTTTGGACATGTGCGGGTGTACAGGTTGGAGTATCTCGGCTGGACCCAGATGGGAGATGATATAGACGGTGAGTATTGGGGTGAATTTAGTGGGTTTTCAGTGTCCTTAAGTTCAAATGGTAGGATATTAGCTGTTGGATCACAATCAACACTTGGAGCTCATGTTCGAATATACGAGTGGGGTGGAGCAGGGTGGAGCTCAGGTGATAATATATATGGTCTATATTTGGAAGGAAGCAACACTGTGGCTTTGAGTTCCGATGGTGACACACTTGCTATTGGGAGTCATGGTGGCGATTATGATGCTAGTTTCAGCTGTGGATCGGAAAATTTCTATCAAGGAGTGGTAGTGCGAGGTGGAAAAGATCCTAAAGAAGTTTGTTGTTCTCCTCCTGACAATAGTGCATTCACTGAAACATTGACATGCAATGATCATCCTGCGATCCGTGGATTAGACGAAGCTTCTAAACAGGATTTATGTACCCCTGACTATGGGTGTATGCATGACTACTGTAGTTATGTTGGATCAAGAGTGTTGAAGAGGGACCCGATTTCTGACAAATATAGTCCCATGGCGTTTCAGTCGGCATGTTGTAATGTGACTACTTGTGAGACGTACAAATGTACTCAGTATAAAACTGATTTTGAGTATACGGAATGCAACGGGAATGTTTGTGATGACGACCAATGCTGTGAAAACGCCATTGGAGATAAGTGCAGTGATATTTTTACCGAAGAAAGTGGTAGTTGGGTTCTTAATAAAATCACAGACCATGGGGTTGTGCGTGTGTTCAAGAAAGAAGGATTCAAAAACTGGGTGCAGCAGGGTGAGGCTATACAAGGTGCATCATTAGGTGATGAGAGCAGTGAGGTGTCCATAAGTTCAGATGGCACCACTGTGGCTATTGGGGCTCAAAAAAACAATGGGAATGGTGAAGATTCTGGTCATGTGCGTGTGTACAAGTGGGATGGCACTGGATGGAACCAGGTAGGCACTGATATAGATGGAGATGCATCTGGTGATATGAGTGGAAGTTCGGTGTCGTTAAGTTCAGATGGGTTCAGGGTAGCTATTGGGGCTTATTTTAACGACGGAGGCAGTGGCAACAACACAGGTCATGTGCGTGTATATGAGTATTTGGAAGAACATTGGGTTCAGATGGGAGACGATTTAGACGGGGAGGGTGCCAATGACGAGAGTGGTGAAGTGTCCCTAAGTTCAGATGGCACCACTGTGGCTATTGGGGCTCCAAAAAACAATGGGAATGGTGAAGATTCTGGTCATGTGCGTGTGTACAAGTGGGATGGCTCTGTGTGGAATCAGGTAGGCACTGATATAGACGGTGAGACTGCAGGTGATCTTAGTGGGTTTGTATCGATGAGTTCAGATGGTTCCACAGTTGCTATTGGCGCGATAAGGAACGATGGAAACGGTGAAGATTCAGGTCATGTGCGTGTGTACTCTATAGAGTGTTATATATATTGCAATGTGGGGAAGTATCTTCTGGAAACAACGTCAAGTTGTGTTGCATGCCCCAGAGGTACATATGGGTATGAAGCAAATGCGACGTCATGCACTGCCTGTATGGTCGGGCGATATCAGCCATTGGAAGGTCAGGCTTATTTGAGCGCATGTTATTTCTGTCATCCAGGAAAGTACAGTGACTTGGAAGGTGCTACTGATGCATCTGACTGTAAGGACTGTCCACTTGGCTTTTACAACAAGTTTGATCACAGCAACGAATGTTACAATTGTGGGGGTCAACATGGGGATAACTATGCAGACGAGACGGGTCTAACCGAGTGTAAAGATTGTCCACTTGGGTATTTTCAAGAAGGTTACGGTGCAACTGCAGACGAGTGTGAAACATGCGGTGCGGGTAAGTATGTGACACTGGATAACCTGAATAACAACATAACAGTGTGTGTGTCATGTCATCAGGGTCTGTATCAAGATGAAATCGGCAAATATGGGTGTAAGCAGTGCAGTGTAGATGGGACGTATGCAGGTGAAAATCTGACAGCATGTTCAGACTGCCCTAATGGATATTATTCTAGTTCGTTTCAATTTTCATATGATTATTGTGGATCATGTGGTCCAGGAAGATTCCAGAACGATTTACAAGGCGCATGGTGTGTAGACTGTAGTAGTGGTACATATAATGATGAGAACGGTCAGGGAGAATGCAAGACGTGTACAGATGCAGGTACATACGCTACAGGATTGAAACAGACATCGTGTGCAGACTGCCCTGCAGGATACGATAGTGTGCCTGAGATATGTGATGTAGCAATGCCTTCGGTGAATTCAGGTACAGTCAGTTGGACACACTGCGCAGGCGCTATGTATAGTGGAGGGATAATGGTTTCGGGTGGGTATTGTGGAGGCAGTGTCGGCTCGGATCAACAGAAAGAGTTTTACAGGACATGTTGTGAGTACATTAACGAGCCTGGCGATTCCGATGACAATGTACAGTCTTGTGTCGATAAGTACAGGGCGAAACCAACAATAGAATACATAGGAGACGGGACATGTACTGAAATAGTAGCATGGCTTGCAGGTAATGCGAGTGAGTATGGCTACTGGTTGCCCCGACTTTCATCAGATCATCCTTTGGCAGACACAGATCCAGCTCAAGAGTGTGCGAATAGATGTGCAGCCAAGTATGGGGTGAAGATTGGTGGTGTGTATGTAGGGAAACCAGGCACTACGAACGATGGTCTGTGTGGTAAGTGTGCCACAGACTGCACACTAAATGCAGGGTTTGGTAACAGTGGTTTGTTTAAAGCTTACAAAATCGTGCATGCACCGTTGGGATGCACTGCCTGTTCAGCAGGCAAGTATCAGACGGATACAGATGGAGCAGTGTGCCAGGATTGTCCTGCGGGGTTTGTGAGTAGCGAGGCAGCATCTTCTTGTGATGAGATTAACGAATGTGACGCATCCCCATGTGTGAATGGGAACTGTACTGACCTCGTGAACGACTACAATTGCACATGCACACTAGGATACGAAGGTGTGAATTGCGATACAAATATGGACGATTGTGCATCATCTCCCTGTGTGAATGGGAATTGCACAGACTTGGTGAATGACTACACCTGCAGCTGTGAACCAGGATACGAAGGTGTGAACTGTGAGATTGATATTGACTATTGTGCAAATGTGACATGTATCGGTAAAGGGACCTGCATAGACGAGGTGAATGGGTATTTTTGTAAACCTTACAAGGTGACTGGCGATTTTAACTTTTATGTGTTGGCAGTGTGGGTTGGGATCGCTGCAGTTGTGCTTATCTGTGTGGGGTTGAAGAGTACCCACAATAGTATCAAAGAATATGTAGATTCACCTAGTAACCCAATAAAAGAAACGAAACAAATGTATTGGTAGTTATTTAATAGTAATCCCTGTAACAACTGAAGCGTATGTTTCTATACCACATGCTTTTTTCCCCCTCTCGATGTATGCGTACCCCTCATCCCCCCATTCTATACCCATTGAGTTTTTTACGATCCAGTACTCGGGTGTGTATCCAACAGCAAGCACAGCGTGTCTAGCCTTTCCAGTACACTCTGAAGCCTTGATGAGACCACCCTTGTATTTTTTTTGTTTAGTTAGATCTACAGCAACAGATACAGGTCCCCATTTGTGTATCATATATGCTAACGAATGTTCAATGTGGAATTCTACCGAAAGAAAAGAGTCTACATGTACCCCTGAGTCGGACAGGGTGCACTTGCCTGCTTTGTCGTTGTAGTTGAAGTGGAGAGGAAAGTAACCATTGTATTCAAAGGCGTGTTCCATGAGCCCTCCAACGCACCCGAATGTTCGGGGTGCACAGTCGAGGACATTTTGCACATCTATTTCTGCATCTGGTTGTTCTTTTTTGAGCCAGTATTCCATGGTACCAGCAGCTGCGAATGCCCAGCAAGAGTTGCAGTCTTGTTGGTTGTGAACCGGACCAACAACACCGTGATCTCTCCAGTCCAGGGAGTCTGGAACATTTGATAGTTTTCTGTGATGTTCTTGATGGATGAATCTACCTTTATCAGATGGTATTTTCATGAAATGATCTCTTGTAAGATTTTCATGAAGAGTCATATTATGTAGAGACAGGTATTTCAAAGTCCCAAATGTGATCATTAATACAATTGTTTCTCGTATAAATAATACTCTTCTATTATAAAATGTGGTACCTTTTACTTTTCGCCCTTGTGGATGGGGCATTTGCAAGAAACGTCTGTGATGATCTCAGTAGCTCATACACATGCACAGACAAGGGGTTTAAATTTATCGGTGTTGGGGATTGTCCGGGTGCTATATCAACTGAGACTAGAAAGCACCAGGGTGCTAATCAGGACAGTCCTGGGTTTCTCAGTTATTTATATGGCAAGTCTTTCAGTACTAGCACACCATGGATAGAGCACGAACATGTTACTCACTGGTGTTATTCTGCATGTAAAGATTCAGGTTACGATGGATTTATTGTAAGGACGGGTCAATACAGTACAACTTACTACGGACGGTGTTTTTGTGAGACAGCAAATTCTGGGCAGGTATGTAATACAGCTACTCTTACAGGCACAACTTACCACAGGTATGATTTTGTGGATATTGAACCATCAATACCACCTTGCACCTCTAGCCCAATACCTTTGAGTGACGAATGTAGCTATCAAGATTGTACAGCAGGAGCTGGGTCGGCTACACTGGTTATGAAAGATAGTTATGGCGACGGGTGGAATGGGTATACCCTAAAAATTGGCACAAATTCTTATTCATTCTCAACTGGTAGCACATCTACCAGATATATAGCAGTTTTAGATGCATCGTCTATGTCGCCTATGACGAAGACGGCTGTTGGGTCGTTTCCTCAGGAGGTTTCATGGACACTCACATGCGATGCTACTGGTGATGTTCTCGCTAGTATAACCACAGGGAACACTGGTTCCAGTTGGACGTTCGACACATGCACTGGGGGGTGCACATCCTTGACATGTGAGATAGGGAAGGTGTACAGTAATGGCGAGTGTTCTGATTCCGCCATGTGCATCAATAGCCCTGACCCACTGACAAGCCAGTGCAGTTACGGAGATTATACATGTGAAGTGGGTGACACATACAATGATGGTGAATGTACAAGGAATTGTCCTGATGGTCAAGTACAAAGTGGTGAAGCATGTGTTTGTGCTGAAAACAAGTATCTTGCAAACGAGTGGTCTGTGTTTGTTGAATCTAAATTCTGTGACGCTGATACTCGTTTGACTTCGTATGCGTCAGATGGACTTGAAGGTTGCCAGGCACGATGTAATGGTGATTCTAATTGCCACTACATATCCTTTGCCGCGGGGTCCAATTGGTGTATGACTTCTGAAACCTGTGACAGTTCTACAAATTCTGAGGTGTATAATATATACGTGGAAGCAGACACCTGCCACGACTGTCCATCGGGGTACGAGAGTACAGCTGGATCTACTTCGTGCAAAGTGGGGAATTGTTCTGTTGGTTATGTGCAAAGTGGGGAAGCATGTGGAAAGTGTATAGGTACAACATACCAGGACGAACCAGGTCAGACAACGTGTAAGGATTGCAGTGACAACGAGATATCCAGTCCTGACGGTGTAAGCTGTGTATGTGAACCAGGTACAGCAGGGTCGCCTTGTGAATTGTGCCAAGCTGGCAAGTTTGCGAGCGAAGTGTGTGAATCATGTCCCGAAGGTCAGTATCAGGATGATTATGGTCAGCCTGGGTGTAAAGTGTGCAATGCGGGTAGTTTCGTAAACGATGCAAATACCACATGCACAGTATGTCCTATAACCATTCCAATGTATGACTGGGGTTCAGGTTGCCCTTCGTGGAGTACAAACGATGGTTGTCACTGCGACTGTGGGAACTCTGGGTTTACTGGAACTCATTGTGATGTATGTGGGTATGGCAAGGGGTACAATATAACCATGAACATGTGTGAAAATTGCACATTCGGTTATGTGAATACTCAGAACTCTCATACAGCTGCATGTGCTTTGCTAGGTTGTGATGAAAACTATGGGTACACCTCAGATATACCTTGGGTTTCTGACAGTGTGTGGGATTCTGATAACAACAACACCAATTCTGGCAATTGTAGAGAATGTCCAAAAGACACAGAGTCCCCAGTAGGTGACGGTCAGTGTGTAATATCAATATGTGGTGAAAATCAGAATGTGACCAGTGGAATTTGTGTAGATTGTCCATCTGGTAAAATAAACGCTGCAGGAGACGATCCCTCTGGTCCCGACACAGATTGTGATTACCCATGCAGTGAGAACGAGTACTTTGACAAAGATAAAGGAGAATGCACTCCATGTTCTGTTCCTTATATTTCGGACGGCACAAAGGATACGTGTTGGCACCAAGCTTCAAAGTATATTACAGACAAGACTATCCACGAAGCTGTGCAATATCCTCAGTATTATGACAACAATATATCTACATCTGCAGTGACGAACATGGATGGATTGTTTAAGGATAGAAATATCACAAGTGGGTATCTGGAAAAAATGAAAGGTTGGGACATATCTGGTGTGACAAGCATGCGAGAGATGTTCCTGGGTACTTTAAAAGATGGTGGACCATTTGATCCAGATGAATTAGGCTGGACATTCCACCCAGATGTGGACGATACGAGATGGAAGACTGTTGTGGATGTGAGTTATGGTGTATTCAACGTTGCTGAAGATGTTGTCGAGGTATGTCCTGGAATGAAACTTAGTGTTACTTGGAACACATCAAAAACTATATATGAAAGCGACGTGCCGGCGTGCAATGACGATGGTTCTGATGGTTTATGGGCTGGGAATCCTGGTGAATCAAAGATATTTGATTTACTACATGCAGATCCAGGTAAGAGACGCTATTTTTGTGATAGAGGAAATACAAATAATAATGCATATTCTGCATTCGAAGTGTACTGCAATGCAGATTATGATATAAAATCATACTGTAATTCGTTTGTAGGCACTGTGAAGAATGGGACAGTACTCGGTGAGTCATGTGCCCTAAGTAACACAGGTTTGCGCAATCTTGTAGCAAAGTGGACATTAGATAAAAACCGAACAGAGATGCAGCATGGACCTCTGAGTGAATGGGACGTGAGTTATGTGTCAGATATGTCTGATCTCTTTAATGGTAATGATGAGAACCCGGATATTCGCAAATGGGACATGAGCAATGTGGTGCATGCAGAGAGAATGTTTAAGGATTCAGGTTTTGCTTATCCGATCGATAATAAAGATTTTAGCAGTTTACAAAGTGCTACTCAGATGTTCGATGGTTCGTACACAGGGCGTGCGTGTGGAAAGCACTTGTCTCGTGCAGGAGCTAAGAGTAAGCTGTCGATTAAAGGTGCGAATGGTATAGACAACTGTCTGGTAGATACAAACATACATAGTGTGGCGGGTGAGTGGTGGACAGATAGGGTGAATACATGGAACATTTATGGTCACATTGACGACTGGGATGTGACGGAGGTGACAAACATGGATGGTTTATTCAAGAACCAACTTTTCACCACAGAGAGTTTATCAAATTGGCATACAGGCAGTGTGACAATTATGCATGCCATGTTCGAGAACACGAATTTCAATGGTGACATTCGATTTTGGGATGTGCGGAAGGTGACCTCATTCAGTAGGATGTTTTATAATAATGCAGTGTTCAACCATGACTTATCAAGATTTGAGGTGTTTAGCAAAGAGGCGACAGATATGACCAACAGTAGATTTTACAAGCAGAATGTGTTGCAACTCGACGAGTTGTACAAAGAGGAGATTTCGGACATATATACAGTGTATGCCCAGTGGAAATCGGATAAGGTAGATACAGAGGAGGTGTATGGACCGATTTCTGAATGGATGGTACATAATGTATTGAACATGACAGAGTTGTTCAAGGGAGAGGATTTCAACGAGGATATTTCTAGATGGGTGGTGAGCAGTGTGACAGACATGTCTTCTATGTTTGAAGACAGTACTTTTGATCAGCCAATAGGGGGGTGGAGTACAGTGAATGTGCGAAATATGTCTAGGATGTTCAAGGGAACAGTGTTCAACCAGGATATTCATTTGTGGAATGTGACCAAAGTGGAGGATATGACTGAGATGTTTGCGAATTCGGTGTTTAGTTATTCTATTGGTGATTGGGATTTGTTTGCCACTGCAGCTGACAAAATAAAAGCACCTAGACAGACTGATTTTTGTATTGTTGGCGATCGGTCGGTTTCTACAGTGCTAGAAAACGATCGTGGAGATCCTTCTGCAACTCGTGAATGTTATGAATATTGTGACAGACTTGTCACTACAAAGCGTTTGGACATAGAGGGTCGAAATCGCTGGCGTAGCTGGGGGCGTGTGATCCCTGCACATAGAACTAACAGTAGTATAGAAGTTTCACATCCCGAAGGTTACACTTGGCATAATTTTGGGATTGTGACGACCTCGACTTTACCCCACACCTGCACGTGTTTGGAGAGTGTAGAACCAATCAATGGTCAGTGTACTACGACCTCCGAGTTCCAATATGTGTTCCAATTCAGGGATATGTTTGATGAAGGTCTTTTTGATGGTAATACAGCATACAGGCAACCTATGTGTGGGTTGGGATGGAGATACAGGGATTTGTCAAGCATGTCAGACGCACAGTTGGAATCAGCCGACACATGTAATATATGCGGACTAGATGAAAATTCAGATGGTTATGATAAAACTATTAGGGATTGTGGGTTGTGTGTGGGTGAGTTTGAGTTTGATTACTGCAGACCTTCGCCTAGATCGTTTACATTAAAGGAGTTGTTTCAACTTACGGAGAAATATTTTAAAGATATTGGCGGTAGTTTAGTGGTGGATGCGAATGGTGACCCCCTGCCAGACGGCGCAGACAATAATAAAATCAACAATGGATATGTAAACAAGTTTGCATGCAACTGTATGTACGAAGACGGTTTACATGGATGTCTTGTGGTGAATGGACGCAAACAGGTGCGCATGGCAGAGTGGTATGTGAATGGATTGACAAACTTTTCAGACTATATAGACGCTCAGGGAGCTAACATGCGATATTATTGTGAGCTTGACTTTTTGAATGGACGTGAGGTTCGCTTTGCGTCTGGGTTTAACAGCGTGGAGTGTACAGACGATGTGTTGTTGGACAGGGAAGAGTGTGAGCTTGTCGGTGGAGACTGGGACGGTAGTTGTTCAAAGTGTTTAGAACCTTGTGCCGATCCGACAACAGGTGTGAAGGAGATTAGTGTGGGACGCGTGTGCACAGAGTGTGAATCTGATAAAACTGTGTTTAACAACGAGTGTGTAACATGTCCAAATGGCAAGTATACGGACGAGAATCATGCCTGGTGTGGTAAATGTCCAGCAGGTACTCGGGGTATAAATGGCACGTGCATATCGTGTGTGGAGGACTTGGTAGATGGTATTTGGAAAGTAGTACCAGGCTTGTTTAGCAGTTTTGAAGGTGCTATCCGGTGTGAGTCATGTGGTGTGAATACTTTTTCTATCGGTACATCGTGTGAAAATTGTCCTGAGGGTTATATTTCGGAGGAACGGGAAAGTTCATGCGAGGAATCTACATTATGTCACAGGGGTGATACTTCAGAAAATCAGACACTTGCAGGAGATTACTGTGTTGAGGACACATGTATCAGGGGGTTTAAGAGTAAAGAAGTGAACGGTGGATTCACATGTGTGTCTTCTTGTGAGAATGGTAAGTTTGTAGGAAAGTTCGCAGAAGAGGGAATATACTGCATATGCTACGACGAATGGTCTGGTAATGATTGTAACGAGTGTCCTGATATATATAATTACACTCTTGAAGATCCACCAAAATGTCAGGAACGCTTCTGTGACGATGAGAGCAAACGAGATTGTATTTGCCGAAACGATTATAAAAGACCCTTGCCTAGCCAAACCTGTATAGATGGTGATTTAAAGGTGATATGTAAGGACGGAGAGACAGATTGCATGTGTAATATAGCTACAGGCTTGGAGTGGACAGAGCATGGGATATGTAAAAACGACACTGAGAAGAATATTATTGTACTTGAATGTCCGGTCATTGAAAGTACTGGGGTTGTCATTCATCCACCAGAGGAGTGTTTTCCAGGTCTTAGGGTCAACGATTTCGAGTGTTCCACTGATAGGCGTACAGATGCAGATGGTACAAGTGCAATGTGTGATGGCATTTGTGAGAAGGATGATTATGAGACTGGTGCCAAGTGTTGTGTACCATATTCATGGCTGTGTTTAGAAGAAATGTGCAATTCAACACAGTACAAATACAGAAATTCTACCATCGGACCTGCTGATCGAGAAGGATGCTGTCTAGAGAGAGAGCTCTGTAGTAGTTATAATAGCACATGTTCTATTGCAGGGGGCAAAGCGTCACGTATCGATTTTGCATCTGCACGTGCTGTGACAGTCTTTGCCAACGATACTGTGTTTTTAGATGAATGTTGCTACAATTACGAGTACAAGGTGGAAAAGGGTTGGTTAGGAAAACGCTGCGATGCAGGTAAAGATATTAAGTCAGAGGAGGAGTGCGATATAGCACAAGCAACCGCAGACGATCGGTCTGGAATGGATATGAATCCATGGGGTACTTACAACGGCGTACAATGGGCAAGGTGTTCGGCATACGAACAAATTGGAAGTGGTGGAACATACAGGGATATTTGTAGAAAGTAATAACTATCGTTTAGAAATACATATATACTTGTTAATAAGATACTAAATGATATGGCTTGTATTTTTATTCTTTGGGTATGCGTATGCAACCTGTCTTTATGATGGTCAAATGCAAGATGGTGTATGTTCATGTAGTGATGGGCATTCTGGTCGTCATTGTCAAATCAAGCCATTTGGTACACCCTGCGATGCAACACAAGTTTCACAAACATCTGAACTAAGTGATAATGAGGCAGCGGTCGATGGTAAAAAACTGGATATTTGCAACGGAGAAGATTTCCCTTGTTATTATCGACCAGGTTTGCCCGCATCTAATAAATGTCTCCCACAGTTTGGTGTTACCTGTCCAGCTCATTTCAGTGTTAATAAGAGCGCAACTTGTCTAGACGGATGTCATCCAGATGTGTTTCAACAGTATTGTTGCAAGGAGCATGCGAAATGTGAAGACTATGAGTGTGTAGTTATTAAAGGTCAAGATACCGACAAAGAACGTTTGGTTTACAATGTGGATAGCAAAGGATACGTCATCACACATACAGAGGTTGGAGCATGTGAATACGACTCTTGGTACTTTGATAAGGTGCCATTATATGAGACTATCGATGCCGTCTTAGAACATTGTCAAACTTTTGTCGGGTTTGATGATTATGGATATGTTTGTCATCAGACTAGAAACTTTTGTACAGGCACCCCTCAGGTATGTAATTATATTAAATCGAACCCTGTTGTGCATAGGGCATCATGTAATGAGGCAAACTGGTGGCTCTCTTGGAAGACCTCAGTATCCACATTTGACGATGAATCAAGTTCAGGTGTCTGGCGCACCGCGAAAACATACACAGCGTCAGAAGTACAAGTTGACCAGACAGAGTACTATGAATCTTTAGAATCCAATGGCACCGAGTGTTGTAATTATGAAAAGGTGTGTGAAGATTATAATTCTGATTGTGTTTTCCCATTGAAAAATCCCGGTTCAAATAGTTCCCAGGATGGTGAAGAACCATCTGAATGTTGTGAACCCAAAAAGTGGCGATGCGACCACTCTGGTTACAGCTGCGGACCGGGTTTCATGGTAAATACCAACAAATGTGGACGACAATGCAATGCCAGTTTTGCTACAACTGCTATGGGTACAATTTCATATACTCAATTAACATCTGGATATGCTACGTGTACAGGTGATGAGCAGCCAGGTGTAACATCAGTGAGTGAGTGTTTAGAAAGATGTAAAAATGGTTATACTCATTTCTACATGGATGGCAATTGTTTTTGTTCGAACAGTATTACAGAAAGATGTGCCAAACACGGCTGTGACAGTTGGTGTCCCCAGGGTATTACACGTGAATATTTATTTGGTTACAGTTATGCAGCAGTGTGTAAAGATGTGCCAGACACGGATGGTACAACAGTATGTCCGAGTGGATGGTTTGAGCACTCAAGCTATCCTGGTAACTGTATAAAGGGTGACTATTCCTCGTACGGTGATTATTGTAAATATCAATGTTATATACCGGGTGTCTACGGAAATTCAGGGTGTTCCTACTGTTGCGATCCAACACAGTTGGACACATATGTTATTGATGCGTCTGTGACTCGCACTGGCTCTACATGCTGTGATATTAATCCAAATGTTACTTTAAACCCGTGTTTGGATTCCGAATGTCCAGAGCGTCACAGTGAAATCGAAGGTTATGATACAGCTCTATATGCGAATCATACAAGAGATTGTTGTGAGTGGATACCTGACAATCATTACTGTTGGGGTATCAAATGTGAGAATGGTTCCCATCCGAAGAGAGATCTTAATACATCCTATTACTGTGAGGGTGAATGTGAAAATTCTCAATGTTGTGATCCCAACAATCATTACTGTGACACTTTCAGATGCCCAGATGATCATAGGAAACTTATAACAATACAAGATCCTTACTGCAATGGTACTTGTGACAATTCAGATTGTTGTGCGCATAATAATACTTTTTGTGACAGTCAACCATGCCTCAATAATTATATACCTACAGGACTTGTTTGGTGCAATGGTACATGTGCATATGGAGACTGTTGTGTTACAGGGAAACCATGCGATGATACACATGTATGTGGTTCGGGCAAGATTATAGATACAGAATATAGATGTAGCCAAATGGAAAATGGTGTATGCGCTCAATCAGAGTACAGTGGTACAGATGGGTGTTGCAAAACTTCAAAGGAATGCAGCACTGCGTCTTACTATGACTCTAATTCTGGTATTCGAAACTATAATCTCAACCCTTCCCCCACCCGTGTCTCCAAAGACATGCCAGGTTGTGAAATCAGGAATAACTACGTTATCCGTTATAAAGCTGATGGTTCTATACTAAGCAGAGACGACTGGACAACTGATGCATTTCAAGATAATTGTTGCCAGTACTTTGAAAATTGCAAAGGTAGCGATATTTGTCCTACAGATAAATATAATTTGGGTGATTATTCACACAGCGACTATGACTTCCTATATTGTTGGAATCAAGGCACCGGTGACCAAAACTGCACAACAGATCATCAAAATACATGTTGTGAATCAGAAACATGTGAAAGAGCGAGAACAAGAACAGGTGGTGGAAAGTCTGCGTGGTCTTGTAATATTTCTCATCCATTTATTGCTTTCCCCATAGATATTATCGATCGCGTGCTGCAGTCAGAAACAGAATTTCGTACACAATGTTGCTCTCAAGCTCCACCATTGTGGGGTACAGAATCTTACCCCCGTGAGGTTGTATGGGGAAACGAGTTCATTGTCAGAACAACGAATGGACTTTCATTATGGAACAGTGCGGGTGCGCGTGCGTTTGATGGCGATTACAGTATATATGGTAAGTCTAGTGTAGCAGCTCTATATTACAGTGGGAATACATTGCACGCTGCAGAAGAAGTTTGGGATGGTAGTGCATGGAAGAAAGGTATTGTAGAATATAATCTCGGTAGCCCAGCGTTTGAGGTTATTAGTGGAGACTGTGTGGCGTATGGGTTTTATGTGACTACACCTGATTTCCCAGCTAATTATCCTACTAGTAGTAATTGTAAATTTAAAGCGCTTAGATCTGGAAAGGGTACGTTCAGTCGAATACGTATTGTCACTGGTAGTACACTGACATTACCGGGTGGAACTTCATTAGATAGTTCAAATGCAGCAGCATCCAGTGCGAATCGTTATCTTTTGGCACCAACACAAATAACTAAAGATGACGAGTTTACATGGACTGCAAGCCAACATTACACTAGTTATGGGTTTCAATTGATGATGGTGGAGGAATTTTATGTGTTACCTTTTACTATATCCGATTGGGTGGATAATTATGGTAGGTACAGGGTTAAAGTTATGGATAATGTAATCGTGTATTACGAACCTAGTGGAGGTAATATATATATTGGTTCGCTCGGAGTTAATGGGGTTACTCAAATAACATCCCGGGTGATAGATAGTGGTGATAGAAACTACAATGCAAATTTTTATGTGGATATACAAAAATCAGGAAGCAATTATTTAGTCGCGATTGCTCATGAAAAAAGTTGTTCATCTTGGACGTGCACTGGGGATGGGGTAACAACGTATGTTTGGTTTTACAAAGTGTCAGGTAGTTCTGCAAGTCTAATGGCTTATTGGAGAAATTATAATACAAATGGTGGTGACGACTACAATTTTCATAATGTTGGATGTTCACCAGACGCAACAAAATGCTATACAGTGACTTTCTGGAGGGATCTCTATGGGGATTATAAATATATGTTAACAAAGTATACAGTCGATCTCGGTGCATCCAGCGTGACACTGGTTAACTCGGGAGCTTTAGATTTAGGCTATTCTTGTGATAATCCCCCTCTTGCAATATCAAATAGTCATGTTGCATATGTGTGTTATTCCCAGGTTCATGTATACGCACATGGATCGAATAGTGGAAAACCCACTTCTGTAAGGACGATCGCTGAAAACCCAAAGTTCGTCAAGTTTTCTCCAGATGGCAGTAAACTTCTTTTATCATTTACTAGTGACCAAGGTGCCGATCAATATATGAAGGTGTACAAAATTTCGGATGGTACTTGTCTCGTTGGTCCAGAGTGTACAAATAGTCTAGAGGACTAGTATAAAAAATTATAAATATTCACATTGTTTAGGTATAACTGCGTATTGATTGTAATTGTCTGCGTGTGGATCAATGCATCCAGGTTCTTCATATTCTTCTCCCTCGCAGGTGAATGATTCACTAAAATCGTTCCAACTCCCAAAACTTTTCTTTATACTTGTTGCCCGTCTACACTGGTTAGAATTTACCAGGGATTCTTCTCCAACAGGACGACACGGAGATGACGTTTCATTTGTTCTCGTATTGTTCATGGTGCTAAGTAAATCTGTACAGTCTTGTAGCAGTGTAGCGTGCACACCGCATTTTCCTTCTTTTTGGTAGCATGTTAATATATTACCATTGTCATCTTTAGTTTTTTTGTCCCCACATACACAGTCTCTCTTAGTTAAGTCTTCCTGTGGCATGTATGTACATGTGCCATCGTCCTGTGGTACCGAACATTGTGGTTCGATTTTTTTATCCAAGCAAGTGTTGTGTTCAGTTTTGCCAAGGAAATCTCTGTTGCAGAAACATTCGTTTTGGAATATATTTTTGCACTGTGTTTCTGGTATATTAGGCATTTCGACGAAGCATGGGCTATCAGGCGTTGGGTCTAACTGTTGTAGTCTAGTGCTGTTCCAATCTTCATTGTAGTGCCTACACATTTTGACACCTCCTTCGTTTGTTACACAGAAATTATCACTTGGTCCTACACACACACGTGCACAGCGCCCGGAATCACCCATACCGAAACATATTTCATAATCCGGATCACACACCTGGTCACTACACGCAGGCACGCACATACCATCAACACACGCCATGGTACAGAAATCTTCTTCTTCACCACACCAGCAGTTTGTTTGTCCTTCTCTTGAGCAATATTCCTTTAGACATCCGTCTTTTAAGTATCCGTTTTCACACTGTCGGTCTGTAAATCTGAAGATCTCGTCGTATGATATTTCTCTGACAGCTTGTGTAAACATGTATTTCGGAGCCATGATCGTGGGGTAGATAAATGGATAAATACGGTGGAAAGTACGATGAATACAGTGCTCTTTTGCATATCCACAGCTATGTAGTTTCCATTCGTTGTCCAGTGCAAAATAATCATCCGGGACAGGTAGACATTTGGATTGTTCGTGCCAATCCACCATACTGAGTCTCACATGTGTACGATTATTTTGGTCCCAATCTTTCCAAACGCGTATCGTTTTATCCTTACCTCCTGTGATAATTTCGTCATCCCATGCCACAGATTTTATGCTTTGGTCACTTAGACGAATATCGTTGTTATATGCTAAGACATGTCCATATGCTTCTACATTATCTCTATACCTTGACGGAGGCATCTGGCGTTCTAAATGTCCATTTATACTCCACACTTGAATGTCGTCACCGACAGATACGAAATGTTGACCATCTGGTGAAAATGCTAATGCATATACATCTGAAGAAGCGGATATGTTGGTCGAAATATCATTGATGTAAATGGTCCCCCCGACAGCTGCAATAACAGTAGACTCATGTATGGCAACACTCGAGACATACGGTACATCAATGAGAACTTCAGATGATCCATTTCCCAAATCCCATTTCCTTACATTATCTTTACCACCAGAAACAATAAAGTTACCCCATGCAACTGCGTATACTTCAGCTGGAACAGTGGTGTGCACTGTCTCAGACCCATTTACATATGAGTATGTTTCACTGTGACCTGTTAAAGATTGAGCTATGTTACCATCTATATCTTGTACTATCACAGACCCATCTACACCTCCAGATGCTATTTGTGTACCATCTGGTGAGAATGCAACCGATGTGACTTCATTATTACCGAATCTATTCTCCAGATGATGAGTATTCTTCCAGTCCAAATTGCCTAGACTGGACCACAAAGCTACAGAACCATCATAGGATGCTGACACGATGTTTCCATCGGGTGCAATGTCTACAGAATTGATTGAACCAGACTGACCATTCAATGGAATATATATTCCAGTTGTTTTATCCCATAACTTGAGTGTTTCACCACCATACCCAGCATAACTTCCCGATACGACTGTGTTTTCACGGACAGCGAGGGCAGATACCTCTCCCGCGTGTGCTACTTCTGTCACCCAGGGTAGGTCAGCCTGTACCCTTGCTTTTTCCATGTCCCAGTCGGGTCGGTATACATATTGTTTTGATCCATCTATAGATTTGTCGGTCTGTGGGGTGTAGTATGCTAGATTACTACCTCTCCATGTGTCTCGAATACCAACATACCGCTCTGCATACTTACCATCAAGTATATCACCATATGTGTGTGTACCGAGATCGCATTGGGATTTATGTGTACCATCACAGTATTCGTAGTCGTCCATCTCGGGATGAAGATCATATATGCTTGTGTCTTCGTTACATTTTACACACTCTTCGTCCTCTCTGTCGTGTGGGGTTTGTCTGTACCATATATATCCAGGTCTACAACCTGTGATTTCTTCTCCATTACATACTTGGTGCTCTCCACAATTTATGGCTTGTGTCCTGTCATTGTTGACTTTTTGCCCCGCAACATTCCATTTTGTTACAACTCTTGTATAAGGATCAATCACAGCCTTTGATCCAGCTTGGGCAGGTTTGCACATGTACTGGTCTTCTTCGTCTTGGTACGCGCCCCTCTCCCCAGCAGGGTGATACAGCCAATGGTCACAGTGTGTGGTGTAAGGGTAGCTGTCAGTACCAATAGTTACGCCTCCTGGGTTCTGGACATCCATAAAATGTCCCCTGGGTACTTTCACTGTTATACAGACATTATCAGCATATTGCATACCTGTGTACCTATTTACTTCCCACCCTGCAAGCTTTCCTGGTGGACATGGTGCACAGCGCTGATTGTCTTCTATAAAGTTTACTGGACATCTTTGACATGTGTACCCACTGCATGTCCCACTGTAGTATGAAAGGACATCGCCTGTAACGTTTGATGAGTCTCTTACATCAGGTATTCCTTTGGGTTTGGGTACATACCCAGTTTCACATCTGAGAAATTTGGTATCCGAGTATACCTCATTGTCTATGTAGTCTATACCATCTTGTGAATGGATGGTTGGGAAATAAGCGTTACCTTTGCTGTGGTGATTTTTTTGTAGATGCGTTGCAAAGACAGTTGGTTCATACAGGTCTATGAATAGGTTGGTGTTACTGAGCTTAAACTCGTGTCCCAAACATCTCGTGTGTCCATCTGGTGACATTGTGCCATCGGGGCACGGTGCACACTGGGTATATTCGCCTCTGATAAAGGGTATATCATATTCGGTAGTGTGATTATACACAGTGTTCTCCCATTTACTGTGTACCAATCCGTACCCTTCTGGACATGTGTTTGGGAACGAATGTGACTCTGTACACGATCTACTATTAGGTATGATTGTATTTGGCAAATGACCACACACACGATTGGTTATATTATCCGACGATAGTTCTCCAGACGAGTGAATTAAGAATTCGTGTGTAGGGATTTCAATCAAATCCTGGGTTTCGTTTAAATAGTAAGATCGGTCTGAATTCGCCAGAGCTTTGCATGGTATGGCAGTTAGATTAATGTTGACCCCGCCTCCTGTGAGTTTTCCATTATAGAATACATCAATATGCTCTAGATTGACGAGTGTTTTACCATCGTTATATTGGGTGAAAAGAGTACCATCTCTGTTATAATACTCGACAGTATCAGTTTTTCCAATAAGATATGTGCCGTCATAATAGTACGCAGGGTGTCCTGGTTGTTCGTGCAGACGCTCCCACTGACCATTCCATAGTTCTATTTCATCTCCTGTGTTTATAGCAGGGTTGTTATTAAAGTTTACAATATCGCCGTATTTGATTGTATTCCCTATCCCAGTGTTGGCAGCATTGGTTGTCGTACCTGAGTTATCATTGGCTGCAGTGACAGTAGGCAGCGTCCCACTAAGATGTCCAGTCTTGACTGTCTGAATACCAAGTGAACGGAAATCCCCTGCAACAATTGTATACTGAAATGAACCATAGTCCCCAGCGTTACTCCCGTCTCCGACTGCATCAAATGTAATGACATCGCCCACTTCGTATCCACTGCCTGCACGCTTTACAGTAATGCTTTCAAGACCGGGACACTGGTTTGTTCCCTCAATGACAGTGTCACAGTTCAGTGTCGTTACATCTACGACGAGCCCAGTCCCGCTCCCACCAGAGATGACAGCATTAGTCTTCGTGCCTGAGGTAACATTACCAGTGATGACAGGAAGCGTTCCAGAGACAGGTGCAGTCCTAATTGACTGAATACCGGAAGCAGGGGTAAGATCCTCTGCAACAAGTGTATACTCAAAGGAACCATAGTCCCCAGCATTACTCCCGTCCCCGACAGCAGCAAAATTAATGATATCACCCACTTCGTATCCACTGCCCGAACTGGTCACATTAATACTCTCAACCCCAGGCTTACAGTCCCGTGTTTTGACGTCTACGTCGAGCCCAGTCCCTCCCCCCCCGGATATGTCAGCATTAGTCGTCGTACCCGATGCAACATTACCAGTGATAGCAGGCAGTGTTCCACGAACAGGTCCCTTCCTGACCGGACCATGGAAAGCAGAGGTAAGATCCTCTGCAACAAGTGTATACTCAAAGGAACCATAGTCCCCAGCATTACCCCCGTCCCCGACTGTGGCAAATGTAATGACATCTCCCACTTCGTATCCGGCGGCTGAATTGTGTACAGTAATTTTCTCAATCCCAGGGCAGTTAATATTGCCAAGCACAGTCTCACAGTTCAGTGTCGTTACATCTACGACGAGACCAGTCCCGCTCCCCCCGGATATGACAGCATTAGTCGTCGCCCGTGCAACAGCATTTCCTCCAGTGATGATAGGCAGCGTTCCCGTAAGATCTCCTAGCTTAACTTTCTTAAGGATACGGATATCCCCCTCAACAAGCGTATAATTAAAGGAACCAAAGTCCCCAGCGTTACTCCCGTCCCCGACTGCAGCGAATGTAATGACATCGCCCACTTCATATCCACTGTCCGAGTCGGTTACAATAATATCCTCAAGCTCAGGGTTACAGTCCCGCGTTTTGACGTCTGCGCCGAGCCCTTCTCTGTCCCCCCACACGCAATCAATTTTTTTAGTTTCCCATGGGTGAGTCCATGTAGGGTTATACCCCCTGCATTCATTTCTGGTAAGCCCATATGATGTAGATGTAGTGTGTGTGCACGTAGAACTTATAAAGGTTGCCTTACCACATTTTTCAGTTCCCCATTCTACAAGTTCTGAGTCGTCCAAGCCGTCTGGGGTATCTCTCAAATCTATAACTGTTTCGTTATAAAGTGTACATTTGACTCCCTGATACCACGAGTCGGCATCCAATATTTCATTATATTCTTCGTATGTATAAACTTCGACTATGGGGTCATAATCGGAGCAGTCACCATTTGACTCCACCAAAACACGGGTTGCAATAACATTGTCATCGTGAGTGTACCACAATTCACAGTATGCGGGTGTCCACTTGGCATTGTTTTGACTACATGATTCATATGTGACACTATATTCTGAATTTCCAGACAACGTGCATTTGCTGTCCCCTTCACTAATTGATGTGTCCAGACATGTAATTGGGTTTTCTGCATAGCAGGTGTCTTCGTCTACACCAGGCTCCAATCGGTCCCACCTCATGCAGGTCATATCATGCCACACTGCTCTGAAACCATCGCACCTGTCTCTGTCAAGCATGAATATACATTGGCTATCTGACCAGTGTGGAATATGTTGGCACATGTCGTATTCATTCCCATAGGTCATTGTATGGGTTATTTCTGTACAATTTAATAGAAATATAGACTTTAGCGATTCGCACTCCCACTCCGTGACAATATTCACTATTTCACATTCCTCTAAATCATTGTTCCAAGTTACTGATATGGCATCACAAAGAGTTTCATTAAACCCTTCAAGAATCATGGTGTTGTCTGTGCTGGTTATTTCACAGCGTGTGTCGTTCCACGATCCTGAGCCTATGTATAATAGGTCCTGGGTTTGATTTTCATTCCTCCTATCACTTCTAAACATAGCAACTGATGACCCATATATACTGTTGTATCTGTCGTCTACTTCGAACATATCGTCTACATCAGTAGTGTTCCCTCCTCCTGGATTTTTCCAAAGTTTAATTTCGCCTGTCAATCTGTTTGCTGTCAATATGTCCATTCCGGTGACATCAGTGATATCAACAAACGAAGGTGTAATGTAATCACCAAGATCAATGTTGTCTATACCAGAACTATCCTCGTTAGCAAGGTTGTATCTATAATTAACGGTGGACAAATACAAGTGTCTACTCCTAAGCTCGTCCGAAACCAATAGATCTGTGTCTGCATCGCTATCTATATCTCCAAAAATTGGCTTTGGAAAAACTCTCATTGTCCCAACTGCAGCGAACTTGTGGGCAAGCACATTTTCAACACCAACTATAACATCTTCGATAATTTGAGGTCTATAGTCAAGTCTCTCTTCGCCCCCAACTGCCAAACTAACAGTTGCATCAACGTATGTTACTTGTAAGTTTTCCTTTTCACCATATTGATCAAAATTAATGGTGCCTTTTGAGGTGATTTTCTCAATAAGACCATTGTTCGATGCACTGTACGATTGTTCTTCTTTCATGTACCTATATGTTGTGATATTTTCATTAATAACCTCGTGTAAATAAAAACTTTCTATTCCATCATCAGTATCTTCGGGCTTGTATTTGAATGGCTTAAAGTTACGTTCAATTGGTATCATAGCTCTCCCTGTACTGTAAAGAAACCTACCTATGGGATTTTTTACACGTTCTTGTGCTTGTGTGTTTGTCAAAACTTCCATAGGTGTTTTTACTACGATTCTAGGTGTTCTTTTTTCAACAACTTTGTTTTTAGCACGTATGACTTTGATAACACTTGTTGAGTGACTATCAGAATATAAATTTGCAGTTGTCCCTTCTCTTGTGGCTTCATTGTATGCTTTGCCATTAAAAAATATTTCTTCACCAACCTTAAAACATCCAACCCGTGACAGGGTTTGATCAATGGTTACACCTTGTTCTTCCATCATCAGCCAATGGTCATGGTACCATATTCTATCATGATATGTGTCTACGTCCACCCCCATTGCTGTTGCAGCTACCCGACATTCTTCATGTGACATTATTGGCTGATACGTGTATATGTAATCAGTATCTTTTTCAGGTTTTATGTCATATGTTGTGTATATATATTCATTCCCTTTAAAACACACACACTTATATTCATCTGTACACTTGGGGTCAAAAGAGGGTTCTCTTCCATATATTTTTTCATAGTGGTAGCCATAATAACCCTTATCTTTATGAACAATGGTAAGTTCTGTGGTAAATTTATCACGTGCATATGGGACAATGGATACACCATATGGTATGTAAGGGTGTTCAAATGGTACAAACTCGTTCACTTCGTAATTGTGTGGTTTTTTAACAGTTGGTACCCTGTCTTCTAATTCTAATTTATCTTGGTCAAATTTTATGTTCTTACTCTTGAACATAGGGTGTTTTTCTTTGTTTGGAAAAACATCTTCGGTGAGTTTTAGAATACCATTATAGTCTTCGACGATATAAATGTCGTATATACTTATGTTCACGTCCACATATAATGATTCCACAAGTTCTTTTACGTATGAGTTAGCAGGGTCTGCTAATGCATATATGGGGCTCAAGCCAAAAATTTCACAATTTTCTTCTGTAATAATCGACAAGGGTAGTGTGGACGCCCGAGTGCCCGTGTAAGGATGTTCATGCAGCGTATCTCTGACACCCATGTATTCCAGAGAATACAAAAAATTATCGCGAATACGCTGGTGATCAGGTATATTTTTATTGACATATATGTAATCCGGCAGGAGTGAACTATAATGACTATGTAAATCATCATTATCTTCATATATCTCACACATGTCCAAATTCCCAGGATTGCCAGCACATGTACTGACTTTGCCTAATAACCAATGTTCGTCATATTGGACTAACGGTGGTAATTCATTTTGATCGTACATAATACACTCATCGACATTCAAGTAGTGTGTGATAGGGCAGTTTATGAATTTTTCCACAGACGGATAGTTTAGTCGAATTTTTCCGAAGTGTGAGTGTGTGTGATGACATGGTTGTTCAGAAGGTCTTGTCATAATGTCTTCAACTCCCATTCCTGTATTTTCTGAAAGACACATGTTAGAGTGCACAGCCACAGGGTTAATGCTCTCTAAATCACCGTCTACTCGTTTGGGATCGTGAAAACGGAAGCGCATTAACCCATGACCAATTCCTGCCTCCTGGCTGAAACGTAATAATTCTGAGAGAAACCCTCCTACACTGTATGCTGAAAAAGCATCAAACGCCCCAGGTATGTAAAGTTGTGTTTGACCATTCCACAGTGTTCTGTCCCAACCATTACCACCATACACAGACGCTCTGGAATCAAAATTTACAGCTCTGAATGCAGTGCCCTTTACGCCAGTGTTAAAGCTTGTGACTTCCAATGCTATACCACTCCATTCGTACTTACCCAGCCTGCCTTGTGTTGCAACAGTTAGGTCACTGTCCAATGAAAACCCTGTTCGACGACTCATCAATGGACATGGTGGATTTCTACAGTATCCTAACTCGTACCAGAAGTTTTCTTTGGTCATAGACCCCATAATATGCACTTCTCGTGCGAGTTGAAAAATGTTTTTTACTATTTCTTCTTCTGGATATACGCCTACTTCTTCGTCCTCATCGGGTGTAGGGGGGTCATGGCTTTCGGGTATTTTAATACCCAAAGCGCGTTGAACACCTGGCTGGTGTTTAAACCTTCTGTAATCTACGAATGCCATGTGCACATTTCCAGAATTTAATGGACTTCGGAGTGTCTTTCTGTAAGCACTTATACTTTCGGCTTTATATACCTTGCTTAAATGGCTGGGATAATTTTGAGAATTCAAGTTCAGCGGTGTATGTAAAGCTTTCTTTTGGGCATTGAATTGCACGGGATTTACATTGATTCTTTGTTCTGCAATTTTTTTTTTCCTGTATTCGAGTCTTGTTGTCGCCTCTTGCACTGCAACTCGCTGCTTCATTTTTTTCGTTTGCATCTTCTCCAGAAGTTCGTTTCTAAATGCTAACCTCTTATCTGATCTTTTTAATTTAGCTGCGCTTCGCATTCTCCGACGTATAGACAGCCATTTATCCCGGTCAAACGGGCTTGCCTGGACTCGTCTAGAAGGGGCGTTTCCATTAAATTGTTTGAAACCTGCGAGCGATTTCGCCGCATCAGATCCTGGCACAGGGATTGCACGCGGCTTCGGTGCACCAAGGTTCGGTCGATTTAGCCTCAATGCACGTAATTTTGTTTTCAACAGCATTGCGTTACGCTTCGCTGACATCAAAGCATGGATGCTGACTGGGTTTCCTGATGATATAGTGGTACCTTTTAGATTAGACGTAGCCATTTTTCTTCTTAAATCCAGTCTTTTCTGTAACCGCGAACTCCCGCTTTTCATCACGTTCAAGTTGATGTCGGAGGATGCAACTGCTTTCCCATTTCCCCTCGGGAAGTTACCTCCACGTTTCTCTAAAAACTGTCTACGCTTTTGAAGCCGTGCTTGTAACCGAAGACTTGCACTTCCTTCCGTGAGTGGCGCGATATTGAGTGGACCCCACTGGTCTTTTTTTAATTGGTTTATGTTTCTCTTAAAGCGTTCTCTTCTTAATTGAATGGTAGGTTTCATCTTTGCGATAAAATTTTCACGTTTTAGTCGTTTTTTGTATGTTTTCCATGAATTTTGGAGCTTTTTTCTTCCAGTTTTTGCAAGATTTGCGAGACGCTGTATCGCTAGTCTTTCCGCTGTTCTCTTTTGCTTTTGCGTTGCTATCTTATTTTTTTTCGCCCTTTTCTC
>Ga0222717_10000797_pt1 | contig 26609 bp, 19 predicted proteins | sample C33_18DmetaG_FD_165053 | JGI IMG/M metagenome (GOLD analysis project Ga0222717, IMG submission 165053) | Estuarine water microbial communities from San Francisco Bay, California, United States - C33_18D | ecosystem: Environmental > Aquatic > Marine > Unclassified | place: USA: California... | reverse complement strand
AATATGTCTCGTGTTGCAGTAGATTGTCCTTGTAATCAACATGTATTTGAAGAGGAAGTCTTTGTAAATGGTGATAATACCCATAGATGCCCTAAGTGTAAGAATCAGATTAAGCTAGACTGCCCTATTCGTGCAGTTCTCCTCACAGATCCAGGTGAGGTTACGGATTCCTTATAAGGAACTCCGTTATAATTAGGTATGAGCAAAGATAATAGCTACACCAAGAAAACCAACATTAAGAGCTTCGTAGAAGCTGAAGAGATTGAGCTTGCAACTAAGATTGCAAATGCTCTCATTAACGAAGAGTCTAATGCCTACGTCGTTCACTTGACGAAGAAGTTAGAAGAGCTCAAAAAGAACCGCCTTAAGAAGACTCTATAAGGAACTCTCATACAATTAAAGAGAAGAAAGAAACAAACTAAACAAACAAACAAATGAAAAACATTAAACTAAAGCCAGTACATTACGCCAAAATCGTAGCATTAGCCCTAACCGTATTTTGGGTCCTAACATTCAACCAACGCATTGAGGTGCTTGGTGAAGCAGGAGTTGCGATTGACTTCACAAGTATGACGCAAGTTAAATACTTACTTGGACTATCCTATAGTGCTGAGGAGATGAAGATGCTGGTGAACCTACGTGACTGGGCACGCAGCTAATCGATAGGAACTCTACTACAATTAATATTATGACAGATAATAAAATCGAAATGCAACTCAAAGACGGTACTACTGAGCACTGGGATCATCAAACCTTCGCTCGTTGGGCTTCCCTTATTGAGGGTATTCAAACCGTAGATCAAAAGCTTCAAGATGCTAATGTACCAGAAACCGATACTAAGTGGATTAAGCCATTAGCCTTTGAGAAGTATATTCAAGAGCGCTTTCATTCAATGCTCAAAGATACTGAAGTAGAGCATAGACTCGGTAACATTTAAACTTTACGTTGTTGTTCATAACTAAGAGAGTCGGCTTGTTGTTGGGCCGGCTCTCTCTTAGTATGCATCATCAATGGATGCAAGTTCAACATCATCATACCCTTTATCAATATACTCTTTGTATAGTAAAGTCTTTAGATCATCTTCTTCATTAAGATCTCTTGGTATTGTACAACCTTCTTCACGCTCATGAGAGGTATTACCATCAACTGGAAAGGTAGGACTACAACAAGCTTGTTGCCATTCTTCGTGAGTAAAGTCTTTGTGATGTCTCTCACTCTCAACAGCAGGAACTACTCTTGGTATTCTATGCTTACTCATATAAGCAGCAATAACTGTATCATCACACCATATTTTATACTCTCTCCAGAAGTCATTAAAGTCTCTCCTAAACATACCACGGGTATACGATACTGACTTGTAATGCTGAAGTATATCAACGTATATATTCAAGCCGTGTGCACTACACCAATGGTCTCGAGGATCATCAAAGATACATGCTCTACCAGAATGCTCTGGATCACGTGATCGTTGACCATCATAACCAATAGCAAACTCTGGCCATGTTTCTCTATGCCTAAGATGCTCTTTAACCATGTCTACATGGTATATATGGTCATCATCTACAACAATAATGACTTGACCTGGGGTATCAACAAGGGTAAGAGTAGGTAGAAGCTTAGTAGCACTACCTTGATCATCACATCTATTGATCTTAAACCTTGGATCACTCTCTGTAAGCTCAGATGCCCATTCAGGTATAACATACCTAACATCATCCCTTGCCATTACCCAAGGTACATTCAACCACACCTCAAGATCTGAATGAGATTGGTTCAATAACGAAGCAATTGTGTCTTTTAAACTACACGCATTGCCTTCATACGAAAGCCTCGACGGTATAGTCGTTAGAGTAACGATAGGAGTCATCCCTTATATTTATGGAGTAGGTGTAGGAGTGCCACCTGGTAGTGAAGCACTTGGAGTAACACTTGGTGTAGGACTCGGTGTAGGACTTGGATCAACTGGATTATCGAGAATAGAAATATCGATAAAGTCACCAAACGCTCCATTAATTTGTACTCTCATTGTCTCAGTACCTTCAACAATACCATCATCAACAGCAGAGAAGATAGCTGAATCTGTACCACCATTAATGGTAAAGTTACCTGTTGAAGCTTGAGTAATATCACCACTGCTAATACCACTTACTGCATACGGTACGTTTGTTCCATCTGCAACATTTGTAGTATTAAGGGTAACAGTAACACTATTACCTTCGTAGATAACGTTAAAGTCAGAAGTAAGACTATATGTTGTTGAACCTGGAGCTGAAGTACTTGGAGTAGGAGTTGGTGTCGGAGACTTACTTGGTGTAACCGATGGAGTAACACTCGGTGTAGGTGAAGAAGTAGGTGTAGGTGATGGGTCTCTTGATGAGTCAATAATAGCAACACTAATAGTCGTACCTGGACCATCAAGAGTTAAGAGCATTGTCTCAGTACCTTCTGTTTTACTATCTTCAACTGCTGTAATGAAACGCGCACCTTGATTATTATTGACTGTAAAGTTACCAGTTAAAGGTTGTGCAATGTCATCTGCATCAATACCAGTGATTGTATATGGAACTAATGTACCATCAGCAACAGCTGTTGTTGTAAGAGTTATAACAACCGTCTCACCTTCATTAATAGCAAAGAAGTTACTAACAAGACTATATGTTGGAGTCTGACTTGGTGATGGGGTAGGTGTCGGAGATGGTGCTGGCGTACTACTTGGATCTGGCGAACTACTTGCCGCAGGTGTACCACTAGGAGATGGTGCTGGCGTACTACTAGGGTCAGGAGAGCTGCTAGCCGCTGGCGTACCACTCGGGGATGGTGCTGGTGTACTACTAGGATCTGGTGAACTACTCGCAGCTGGAGTACCTGATGGTGATGGCGCCGGGGTGCTACTTGGATCAGGAGAGCTACTTGCTGCAGGTGTACCGCTCGGAGAAGGAGCCGGTGTACTACTTGGATCAGGTGAACTACTTGCAGCTGGAGTACCACTTGGTGACGGGGCTGGAGTGCTACTTGGATCAGGCGAGCTGCTTGCTGCAGGAGTACCTGATGGTGAGGGAGCTGGAGTGCTACTTGGTGAGGGTGAACCACTACCACTTGGTGTCACACTTGGTGAAGGTGGTGGTGAAGGTGAAGGAGAGCCACTACTACTTGGAGTAGGACTCGGACTTGGTGTCTTACTCGGTGAAGGTGTAGGAGATGGAGTAACACTTGATGTTACCGAAGGACTTGGGCAAGGAGAGTAAGAAGAAGCAGGTGTACCACTCGGGGATGGTGTAACACTTGGACTTGGAGTACCACTTGGAGTATTACTTATTGAAGGAGATACACTTGGTGATGCTGTTGGAGTAGCAGTACCTGTAGGTGTAGGAGTAGATGTCTGAGACGGTGTAAAGGTTACAGTAGCTTGAGGGGTACTCGTTGGAGTAGGGGTCGGAGTAGCTGTACCTGTAGGAGTAGCTGATGGATTAGACGGTGCTACATACGCTGTAGTTGATGTCTGTGTAGGAGTTGGTGTACTTGTACCAGTAGGTGTAGCTGTCTGTGTAGGTGTAGGTGATACACACATCATAGGACAGTTAAGAGTATATGTCCAACCTGGTTTATCATGAACAGGTGATTGAATAGTTACATAAGCATCTGTCTCATTAAAGATTGATTGAATAGACTCTTTGAACCCTTCTGTAACAGTGTCAACAACTGGATATCCATCATCAGCAAGAGTAGTACCAGTGAAATCAAGTCCTTCTTTAACTAATGCATCAACAAAGACTTGTCTCTTATAACCACCATAGACATAAGCAGCGTTACCAACAAAACCAGTATCGATAATAGTAGTACCTTTATACTTAACAATGAAACGATCTGGTCCATCTTCAACATCGTAAGTAAGTCTTACACAACGATCATTGTTGTTAGTAGGAGTAACTGTTGGTGTCTGAGTTGGTGTAGGAGTACCGGTCTGTGTATGTGAGATGGTAGGAGTAGGAGTGCCAGTAGTGTTTGGCTTCGTTTGAGTAGGTGTTGGAGTACCAGTACCTGTAGGAGTGTTAGTTGGTGTACCTGTCTGTGTTGGAGAAGGTGAAACAATTCTTGAACTACTCGGTGTAGCAGTTGGTGTTACTGGATTAGTAGCTTGTGGAGTAGGTGTCTGAGTATTAGAAGCTGTAGGAGTAGGTGTTACACCAACATTACCATTAGTAGGTGTTTGTGTTGGTGTATTAGTCTGTGTAGGAGTTGGTGTACCTGTACCGGTAGGAGTTGGTGTACCGGTTTGTGATGGTGATACAGCAGGTGGACTATATGGAGTAACTGATGAGTAAGCAGCTGGTGAATAACCATCAAAGCCAATCTCAAGAACACGATCTGCTTCACCAGGTGCCATAAAGATTTGCTGATTCATTAATGAACCATCTGTATACCAAGCTAAGTCAGCTCCAGAAGCATCTTCGTCAAGAACAGAACTAAGAGCCTGGTAAGCAATAGAGTCATTCGTAGGATCAATCGAGATCTGGAAAGGAAGGTTCCAAGGTGTGTTATAAACTTTACCATCTGGTCCTAATACGGAGAACAAACTTGCTGATTGTCTACCCCATGATGCACCTCGTACTTCTTCAGCACCGGTATAACCAGCAGTCATGTAATGTACAAGAGTATGTGGATAAGGTACCTCAGTTACTGTATCATTTGACGTATCAATCTTAAGAACACCACGAGCATGAGTACCATGTGTGTAGATACAACCATTAGAAGCAAGAACACCACCTTTGTACTTGTTCCATTGAGGACAACGTAAGAAAAAGAAGTCTGTTGTTGCTGGAGTAGAAGTATCCATATCAGCAAGACCTGTAAGCTCTGTACTAATAAAGGAAACCGAGTCATCGTTAAGGTCAATAACCTGTACACGACTTGAACCATAAGGTATAACGTACATCTTATTGTTACCACCATTAACTGCACCCCAGAACGAACGATAGATGAAAGGATAGTTGGCTATATCATTTGCATACTGATTTGAACGATCATCTTCAAACTCCGATTCAGGTACTGTATAAGGAATAGTAGTAACTGCTGACTCATTACCATCAGCATCGAAAGTAAACTTCTTAGTAGACTCAGATCCACTATAAGATGCTAAGTATGCAGCACCAACACCATTACCGTTATCAAGAAGACCAATACCTCTTGTCTGTAAACCATAACCCACGTTAATAGTATCAACAGTAACGTTACTTGGGTCTGTGGTATCAATAATAAGTGGTCCGTAAGCAGCATGCGGTGCAGCATAGATACGCTTGTTAGATGCATAAGCAGCTCCAACCCATTTTTGAGTACTTGTAGAGATACTATTTACATTAAGGAATGTCTGTGAGTTATCTCGAGGATCTGTACGTACAATAGAAGAAGCAGCATAAGGAATAGAGTAGTGATAGCTGTTATGATCAGTTACACTACCACGATATTGAATTAGCGTTCCATTACTAATATCATTACCAATATAAGTATACTCTCTATCAGTAATATTGTATTGCTTAAAGCCAGCCATGTTGTACTGAGTAAGAGAATAACCGGTGCTAATACCTGCTGAAGCATCAGCATTAACAATCATTCTATTGACATCATTATAAGAACGAAGGTTAGTAATACTATCAAAGTCACCTGTAGTTGAAGTAACACCTAAGAAGATAAGCTCATCATCGATAAGAGCCATGTTAGGTGAACCTGAGTCACCAGCAATCTTATTCTCGTACCAAGCTTGTAAGTCGCTATCATATGGAGCAGAGAAGTTGATGCTACTATTACCATCTTGATTAAACTCGTCAGGGTGAGAATCAAATCCCATTCCAGTAGCTACACCAAATTCGATTGTAGAGATTCTATGTAGTATAGACTTCTCCTCTTGATCAGTTGATACAAAAGTACAATCATTAGGATAACCAAACCACTTAGTATTGGAGATAAACTCTGATGGTTTAAAGTACTTGTAAAGATCAGGTGGGAAAACTTTGAGAGGCTCAATGTCAGAAGGAAGATCACTATCAAGAAGTGCAATATAGTAGTCACCATATGCTTGAGAATAACCACCACTCGAAGCTGTAGGAGCTGGTGAAGCAGTGTGAGTAATTGTACGTGTATACTTAGTATTGTCTCTACCGTAGAAGTAGATAACCGAGTTAGGTTGGACAAAAGCATGACGTGTGAACATCATATGCCTTGGTGTTAAGAGAATACCACCATAGATAGCACCATCAACATAACCTGGAAAGGTTTTATTGTTGAGAGGAGGAATACCAGTAGCACCAACGAGGTCATGCATCCAGTTATCTTCATTTCTCTCTAATGTATCAACATCCGGAAAGTTATTATACATCGGCTTATCCGTCGATGCATCATATCCGTTAATTACTGCGAATGCGGAATCATTAAGTGCTGTTACTAAGTCTCTGGCCATTTTAATATAGGGTATCTAAGTTCGTAAATACAATCTTACGAAGGGTTTCATGTTGTTGGGTTAAGCTGCAGAGGTACTCATCTTCAACACCGCAAGAGAGAGTGTAGTATGGGCAACCTACAGTAATGCCCCAGTTAGATGATGAAAGAGGCTCGTATACCTCAACAAGAGCTCTTGATGTATCAGAGTCTTTATAGAATGAACTTGTAGCAGTAGTTAATGTACTACTAACATATGGGTAACCATCAGGAGCAAGTGAGGTAGTTGGGTAACTACCGTGATTAGCTGATGAAAGTATACCGGTAATGAATGTAGATCTTGATGCACCTTCGTAATCGAATGCTGCATTACCAACAAACCCTGTATCAAGCTTAGTTTCTCCATCAAGAGTGATAATAAAGCGGTATGGGTCGCCGGTAGTTGACCAAGAAGTCTCAACATCACCAATAAATGCTGACATCTGGTATAAGAAAGTAGAAGGGTAGAAGCCATCTGCTGTACTAACAGCTATATCACAAGAACCATCTGGGCAACCTACATGAGGCTCCATACCTAAGAATGGGAGTACTGGTTTATCTTCTTGCTCTGGTACACCTTGAGGTACAGGACCAAGAACATCTGTGTTATTAGTGAATGGTACAATTGGAGTAAATGCTAACTCTTCATCATTGATGCTATTTTGATTACCTTCAACGTGAAAACCATCAACAACAATCTCTCCAGTTACAGAAGCAGCAGTAATAGGCTTAACGAAGGAAACACCTGGTCTATATCTTGTAGAACTATCAAAGGTAAGAGTAACATCTTGAGTAAGGATATGAGTAAAGAACTCTTGACCTTGTAACTTATAGTCTACAGTTAATGTCCTACCATAGTTACCAAGTCTTGCTCTAACTGTCTTCTTACCTGCTTCAATAAGGTCAAATGCTGATACCGATTCAGTAGAAACAATACTACCAGCAGCATCTCTAACATGTACACCATTTAAACTAACAGCTGAAAGACCATCTCTCGTATCACCACTACCATAATCATCGATAGGTAAACCAAATGCACCTAAAGTATCAAATCCTACACCAACTACTTTACCTTGCAAAGGCTCGGCATTAAGACCAAGATCATCTGTACCTGTATAACCAACATCAGGACCAACACCACCACCAACTAATGCTGATAGAGCATCTTGAAGGAATAAGCAGAAGCCAATCTCATCACCTGGTGTAGTATTAGATAGTTCATAAGTAAATGACCATGTAATATCATATTCAGGAGACATACCTTCATCGAATACAGCTATAGAAGCTGCATCGGCAGGGAGACCAGTTGGATATACCATACACTTATTTAATCGTGTGTATGGCGTTTACAAGAGATAAATTACATTCCCCACTCAAACTTAACCATACCATCAGCTGAGTTCTCATAAGAACCACCAACACTATGATTAGCAGCACCAGGAGCACCTGCACCACCCCAGAATGAAGCATTACCATTCACTTCTTCATCACCAGAGGAGGTATCCATACCACCCCAAGCACCTGAAAGCATATGCACACTTAAGACATAATCATTTGTAGGAAGAGAAGAACCACCATTAGCAGTAAGTCCACTTGCCCATGAGTCTCTTGCTGGAGCAATAGCACCAAATGAGCGAGCAAGTTCAGTACCGCCAACAGATAAGAATGAAGCATTACCATTTGTACGAGCTGTAGTAGGACCAGCACCAACTGTATAAGCAATTGAAGTGCCGATTGGAGCTGAAAGAACTCCATATACTGTAGAAGCAGCACCACCAGCAACACTACCACCAGTAGAACCGGAACCTGTTACCCAGAACTTAGTGTAAGTAGCTTGTGTTGTAAATGTACCAGAACCAGCTGTATCGTTAGCTTCTAAACCAGGAACTGGAGCAGCAATAACAACATCATCAGCAATTGGAGAGAATGAATCACCTTCACCAATAGCAGAACCATTTACAGTAGCATTAAGACCTTCAACACTAAAGGATGGGTTAGAAACACTATCTGGAAGAGCTTTAATAAAGTAAGCAACTCCTTTTGTTGTATAGTCACCACCTGCATTAGTAAGGTTACCATCTGTAAAGGAGCTAATGTCTGTAGTACCTACATGAACACTATCTGTATAGTCTGGAAGAGTAAAGTTAACTGAACCACCACCATATGTTTTACCAATAACAGCTGATAGAGTTGGGTAATCAGCACCTGCAACGGATTGACCATTACAAAGCAACCATCCTGAAGGCATATGAGCACCACTTGCAGCAGCAACAACTGTACCTACTGGAATAGCAGCTGCAGAAGAGTTAAAGAAGAGAGTAGCATTAGATTCTGGAGCTGACCACTTAAGGTTACCAGCACCATCAGCTCTTAGGAAAGCATTTGAAGCACCAAGACCACCAGTAGGGAACTGATAGTCAACAGCATTGATATTTAAGTTCTGAGGTAAGTAAAGGTGTGAAGTTGTATTAGGAGTAACTCTATTAGTCTTAATTTGAGTAGCACTCAAAGAAATCTTACCACCAACCATCTCGATGGAGTTACCAGTAAGGTCGGTTGAACCAGCAAAGTTGGAAGCTGATAAAGTACCAACTCTAAGTGTACCAGTAGCATCATCAACAATGATTGAACCATCAGCAGCTTCAAAGATAACTGCAATACGATCCCAATTACTACCATTCTTAGAATATAAGGTATTGGTTGTGGTGTTAAAAGCAAAGTCACCATCAGCACCTTCTGTTATCGTCTCATGGTTAGCAGAAGAACCGAGGAACTTATTACCTGCTATCGTACCACCTTGAGTAGAACCATCACCAACAAATAGTCTTTTACTATCTGTAGTAAAGCCAAGCTCACCTTGATCAAGGGTTATAAGCTGACGATCAGCATCTGTACCTCTACGTACAAGAAGTTTAAGAAGAGTGTTTTCGAGGATTTCGATTTTCTTTGACATGATTATTAGAATTTAAAGACTGGAATTGCAAAGTTACCATTAGTGCCTGATGCTATTTGCATAAAGCCTGCTGATGAAAGAGATATTGTAACAGCACCTCCAGCACCATTACCTGATAGAGCAGTAACAACTACTTCATTACCTGGATCAGCAGCATCCATAGAACCGAAGAAGATCTCACCACCACCTGTTGTAGATGTACCGGAAAGGTTTTGTTCAATAGTACTATTACTAGATGTTACACGACCCTTTGAGTCGAACTCTGATGTATTGAATGGGCTTATTGTACCACCACCAATTGTCTCAAGTCGAATAGTAGAACCACTCTTCTCAAGACCTTCACCTAAAGCAGCTGCTTGAATAGCATCACCATCAACTGTATCTGTACCTGCAGCAGCAAACTCAAGCTTACCACCTGCAAATGTAAACGCTTCAGTAACATCAACGCCAATCGGATCACCAGCACCACCACTAAGACCTAAGCCAATATCACCTGCACTGATATTAACTCTTGTTGATTCCATTTTACCTGAACCATTAATTGTAATGGTTGAGTTATCAATAGCAGCTGAAAGACCTGTTGAAGTAAGTTCAATACCACCATTAGGTACTACGAAATCGGAAGAAACCTTATCGATGGTAATACCACCATCCTTAAGTTCAAGTAAACCACCTGTATAGTCAAGTGTAGTACCATCAGTACGAGTACCAACAAATGTCCAAGCACTAAGCATTGTAGCATCAGTACCAGAAAGCTGATATAGAAGGTTATCTTCATACACCATATCACCAGTAACTGCCTCTGCAAGGTCTGTTCTTGTACCAACATACATTGGTGGGTGATTCTTAGCTCCTAAGACATTACCACCTGAAAGGAAACCGTCACCAACAAATACTCTTTTTGAGTCTGTTGTATAACCAAGTTCACCTTGTTCAAGGACTACACTCTCACGTTGAGCATCTGTACCCCTTCTTAATTTAAGTTTTACGATTTCGATATCTGGCATTGTTCTAAAATGTTAAGCTGTTCGTTCCCAGACATACATACCGAATGCTGGAGGAAGGTTGTTATGAGGTTGATTACCACCTGTATTGTCAGGTAAGAGATCCGTACTTTGAGGATAGCCACTTGGACTACCATGATCACCATAGTAGTTAATGTTATCGTCATTACCAAGCTTAGAAGAGTTCTTAATGGGGTGGGTGTGAGCTGGAAGCTCGGAAACTGTTAATGTATGGCCATACTCTCCTGATGTATCTGTATCACCAGCTGTTACTGTATGAGAAGTACCATTAATGTCTGTACCAGTACCAACACCAGCAACAAATTGACCTTCTGCAACTTGTGTCCATGATGTACCAGCCATACGAGAACCTGGGTTGTTATTGTCTTTAGAGAAGAACAATGAACCTACAGGATATATGACATCTGCAATTGCTGCAGCAAAGTTAGGACCAAGTGTACCACTTACTTCTACCCCATTACCTTCTCGTCCTACTTGTAGAGCACTCTTATTACCAAATCCATCGTAGATGTCGGCTTTACCAGAAGCTGGAAGAGGAGCACCCTCAGCATGAAGAACACCAACATAAGTCTCTGAGACGTTGGTATTAGTTAATGATTTACTTGCCATACATATATTTATAAGGACAAGCTGATTAAGCCATTAGATTTCTATAATTCCAGCAGAAGTATATGATGGTTGTACCTCTGATCCAATACCAGGTTGTACAAAGTTCATTAATCTCTCTTGTAGTTCATACACAAGCGCAAAGCAACGATTAAGCACACCAGTAAGGTTCTCTTCATTACCATGTACATAGAGATTCTCAAGCTCTTGGATTAAGAACTTATCAAACTCAACGTTGTAATCGTAGTTATCAAGCTCGAGAACATCATCTACAAACTTACCAGTGAATCTACCAATAACGTTATTCTTAAGAGTAAGAGTATCATTAACAATCTTAAAGAGCTCTGTATTAACAACAGATTGCTGAATGAATGAATCGGTATTCAAAGAGAATGCAGCACTACCGTAGTTAGCATAGTTCACATCTTTGATTACTCGTTGATATGCTGTATGAGTTGGCTCATTAAAGAAGTACAATCTACCATCAGTAAGCATGATTGCTCTATCAGTACCATCTTGCGTTGGGAAGATGTTAAAGTTACTAATGCTATAGTCAAGAAGACCATCAACCTCTGTTTGACCATCAGAACCACCAGTATTGAGATTCCATAAGAAGTCACAATCAGAAAAGTTAACGTTAGTGAAGTTCCATCTGTTATTAATAACTGGGGTATTAACAACTACCTCACTTGGACGAAGAAGGTATAGTCTCTCAGTTCTAAACTTACCAATAACCTCAGTAGGACGAGTCTTGAACTTCTTATATACGGTTAGGTTACTTGAGAAGTACCAATAGTTACTATCAACACCAGAAAATGTAACATCGTTAATCTCTTCAGTATCTCCAAGCTTATCATTAAGGGTTACTTTCTCTTTATTCTCAAACTTATCACCATCAAAGCGATATAGGAAAGCAGTTCTATTAGATACGTTATTAGTAACAACATCTTTATAAGTTACAACATAGAAAGTACCAAAGTCTGGGTCAAATGCCATACCACCAAATGTCTCAGTTCTAAGATCAATTGAAGTGATACGAGTAGTAAAGTTAAAGTCACCATCAAACAACTTAACACAGAAGTTACCCGAATCGAGTACAGCAACTTTATCACCATGTGCTGCAAGTTTAGTAGGACGTAAGAACTTTGTTTGTCTTGTCTCACCACCAAAGCCACCTACAAGTTCGAGGTAGTTTCTCTTGTTCTTAAGAGCGGAATCATTGTTCTGATATCCTTCAATATCATACTTAAGAACAACATTGTTACCTGTATCGGAAACATACAAGAACTTACTTGTAGAAGCAAGTCCACCAAGTTCAGCAAATGCTAAGTCATTCTCTTTAGTCTCATACCCAGTAGAATCTTCAATAATAGCAATGGATGTACCTGAACCAGTTAAGGATATAAGGCTTGAAGATGTACAACAGAATAAAGAGAATTGATCGGTATCATCATAGTCAACTTGTGCAGTAGCATCTACAATATAACCAAAAGCACTTAGAAAGTTGTTATCAGCAAATCTAACGTTAGACTTAAACTCTGGATTGTTCTCATCACTTACGTTAATCTCAAAACCAGTAGAGTAGCTATTAGGTACTGAAGCGTATGTGATTGTTTCAGTAGCAGGAAGTTTGTTAGAGGAGATAAACAAACGAGAGTAAACATAAGTATTGTTCTCTCTAAGTTTATCTAACTTGAACTTGAATAGATCGAAGTTGAAGTTGTCATTAAGGTTGAATAGACAATCGTTTTCCTTATTTGGTAGAGTTAGCTCAACATCATCAATAACTCTATCTTGAAAGTAGTTAGTGTAAAAGAGATCTGTAGCATAAGTAGACTTCGGTGATAGAGTCTTACCTGTACTTACCTCAGTAGCAACACCACCTTTTAACTGGGCATAACCACTAAAGTCAGCACCCGTTAAAGTGAATAAGCTACCATCGGTATGGATCTTTTTATATGTTGTATAGTCTATCATCTTAATACGTTTTGAAAATTACATCATTGATCTTAACACCAACTGGTGCAAAGCTATTAGCTTCAGCAAGTATAGAGGTCTTAATCTGCTCTCTAACAACCTCATCTGTTATCTTAAGGTTACGAACAACAATATCGATGTTCTTAGAAGAGTTAGTTCTGTTAAACTTGAAGAACTGCTGAATCTCTGTCTTGGATGTTCTTTGACCAGCAGGTATAGAAAGTACAATATCATCTATCTTCTTCTCAAGTAAGAAAAGAGCATAAACGAGTTCTGTGTCAATAGCTTCATTGTAGATATATGGGTTAGCTATTGTAAGGTCTTTACTGTAGTAGTATCCTGGTTGCTTTAAGTAAGTAGAAAGATCCATGTTACTCTGGAAACCAGCAGAACCAATAAAGAACTCATCACTAAAGATATCTTGGATAAGGTACTTACCTGGAGAGAAGGTTTGGTTCTCATACAATACGCCATTTACATAGAGAGTAGCATTACCTTGTTTAGTATCAAGTCTATAAGTAAAGTTATAGAAACCTGGTTCGAAGGAAGATGGGTCAAAGGCAATATTCTGTGAAAGGACATCTTCGGTATTAAGATAGTTCCTTAAGGTAAGCTTAAAGTCAATAGACTTAGCATCATAGTTATGAGTAAGTGTATTGTAATTAGTAAGCTTCTTACCAGTAGTGTTACTTGCAAGAATACCATCAATACCAGTAGCTGATAAAGTAGGAAGTGAACCTTTAATACCATACAAGTTCTTATCAGAGCCTTCAGCAAGGAAGATTGGGTAAGTTACTTGATTACCATTAACATACTCGTTAACCCAATCAACCGAAATAAACTGACCACCTGAAAGTGTAGTAATATCACTTACTTGTGTTGGTATTGTTACATTGGCAAGAGAACCAGAAAGCTCAAACACACCACTAGTATTGAACACGTGATATTCATCAGTCTTAACAGCGTAGATCTTATCACCAGCTACAACAAAGTCTTTAATGTCACCCTTAAGGAATGCCTCAGGTGCATCATCGAGGTTGTGCTTAACAATATAAGAAGATACTTGGTAGAATACTGTATTGTCATTCTCCCAGTTCTTATTCTTACCTACAAGCTTATACGTGTTATTGTTATACTCAAGAACGTTGTCATATAAGCAAAACTCTTTCTCATAAACATCAAACTCTCTTGCAGAAAGATCTGTAACATCGAAAGTATCAACATCGAAACGTCTTACCTTTTGATCAGAAGAGATAAAGTCAATATGATCATAGGTTTCGTAGAATCCATAGTAATCAAGAATCTCTGTACCACACTCTAACTTAATCTTGTTACCTTGTGAGTTAACCTTATAGAATAGGTTACCAGCTGTAGTAACAATATAGTCATCAAGTGCACTTCTCTTAAATACGTTCTTAATCTTAGTCTTGAAGTCAACCTTATTACGTAGTGTAAAGTCGGTGTTGTAAATGTATAAGGTATTCTCACTAACAACATGTACAAATGGTGTAACGGTCTGGTCTTGGAATATACCAAATCCTCTGTTAGTGTTATTACCAAGAAGAGCAAAACCATACTTATGGTTAGGGTCAAGATACATGTTAAAGCTTGTAGTGAAGTTCTTAGTCTCATCTACTTGCTTAGCTACCTCAAAGCATGCAAAGTTAGTACCATCAAAGGTAAACTCTGTACCATTAAACTCATTACAAACATTCTCAGTCTCACCTCTAACAACCTTTGATGTAGTATAGCTATCAAAGCTTGATACTAATGGTGTAGAGCTTTCTACAATCTTACGAATGTCAGCATTACCAATACGCTCATACTTAACACGTGTATTAGGTGTGATAGCAGCATCACTCTTCTTATCGAAGAACTTCTCTTTATTAAGAACAGCGTCAGATACATCAAGATCAATACCATCTACACTATCAATGAAAGAAGCATCAAAGTAGGAAGTAGCGGAAAGAGCAGCTTCCTTAGAAATCTTATCTGGGTAATAGTAACGATCAACCCATAATCCCTTCTCACCAAGAGTACCACCACTTAACCAAGTACAAAGAAAACGACCATTGTCATATTGGGTAGTATTCTTACGTTTAACAAATACCTTATCGGCTAAAACAGGAGTAGGACCAGCGAAAGCACCATTAAAAGCGAAAGTGGAATCGTTGATGTTGAGCTTAGCATAGGGGTAAATTGAAGAGGGAGCAGTGAAGTAAGTATCACTGCCATTTTCCACGTACACGTCTTTATCATAAAAGCTATAGTTAAGGTTGATCTTATTAAGACCTTTTTCTTGATCAACACCAGTCTCAAGATTGTAGTATTCTCTTGGATCAACACCAAGACCAACTTTACTATCAACCATATTAGAACCACGCTTAACGTAGTTAAACTCAGAGCGGTTAGTATCTAAAGCAAAGTAGTTAACTGGAAAACTATCAGCTGAGATAGAATTGTAGTTAGCAACTAACATATACTGACCATCTTCATCAGTACTACTATTCTCACCATCGAGTATAAGGTTAGTTGTTTTAAAGCTATTGTAACTTGCAAAGCTCTTATTAATAAACTCTTTGTTTTGATCTAAGTTATAGTCAACGTGAATAAGGTTATTAATACCACGGTTAAGATCACCAGATAAAAGAGGTTGTAAGGTTAGTTCACTACCACTTAAAGCAACAACTTGAAGCTTGGAATCATGAAACTTGTAAAGTTGTAGATAACCATCATCATCGAGAATGTAGCGGAATACATCAGCTTGCTCTCTATCAATGTTCTTATAATCATCCGTGTTCTGATAGAATACAAATTTGGTATCATTTGTATCATTGAAGTTTAAGTAGAAGTCAAAAACACCGTTGTTATGCTTAATGCGGCAAAGGTTATTGTTAAGACCCTCAATCTCGAAGAAATAGTTATTCTCGAAGAATCCTGTCTTTTCTAATGGTTGAATACCAAGTGCTTTTTGCTGATCTGTAGCATCTTCGTTGCTCTTGAAGATGTAGAAGTATTCAGCAGGTGCATCACCAGGTCTCTCAAAACCAAGTCTTGTAACTAATGATGTTGATTGATCTTCCTCTAATGAGGAGATGGATATGAAATTTGTGAGCTTATCTCTATTTGTGATATAGTATGAACTATAGTTGTTAATAGAGCTATCTTTAGCACCAGAAAGTGCATCAATCTTGTTAACTAAGAATCCCTGCTCTAAGTTGGATTGTGACTGATTGACAGAGATATACCTATCCTGATACTCTGCAGTAGGGAACGCAACAGCACTTGTAGAGTGAGTATAAATGTTAGCCATTATACATATTTAATGGCAAAGTCTATTTATACAATCAGTTATTTAGATAAGTTACGTATGTACGATGGTCAAATTTACTCTCTAAGTTAGCAACTGTATTAGAACCAGAAGTACCTACCATTTGAGTAGATTGAATACCAAGCTTCTTAATGTTATCGTAGTAGCTCTCTCTTACTAGCTTAATAGGTTGGAAGATATTAGCATAGAATCCATTATTGTAATGAATTAAGAACTGAGCAGTTAGTGAAGTAGCAAAGGAGCTTGTAGAAGGAACAAATGTATGTTCATAGCTATCAAGAATAGTACCACCAACTTTACCATAAAGCATCTCATTGAAGATAGACTCTTTCTTGTAGTTAAATACAAGATCTTTCTGATTGAAGCTAATATCAGATCCATCACCCCAGTTAATGTCCAATGTAAGTGCCTGGTTAGCAGCTTCATCAATACCAGTTAAAACAAACGTAATAGTAGGGTCACTTTTAAAGGTGATCTCATCTTTAAGAACGTCTGTGTTTGCTGTAGTAGCTGAAAGGTTAATATAGATGTTGCTCATTAGATTGTAAGTGTAAAGTTATCCCTTGTAAAGGTACCACCATTAGCTGAGATAGAACCGAAGTTTGACTCATCACCAAATGTAGTTGTACGTACAATATTATTTAGTGTCTCATACCTATTAGAGTCAATAGCACTTAAAGTATTATCGATTAACTTGAATGTAACATCAACAAGGTGAGTAAAGTCGTTCATATCGTTAGCAATGTATGTCAACTTGAAGATGTCATTTCTGCTATTGTATGCAATGTTAGGAGTATGAATAGAAGTAGGAACATAGTTACGTATTCTATTATCAACATCGTTAAGCTCAAAGTCACTAACGGAGTTACCAACATCCTTACGAGGGTAGATCAAACGTGACTTATTGGTATCAATTGAGTATTCGTAAATCTCAGGGTAGTAAGCTTTGTAGTTGTCGGCATCATTTGTGCACTCACCATCCTGCTTAAACTTACCGAAGTAGATCTTACCGGTCTTTTCTACGTAGAATCTATTAGTGAAGGAATCGGTGTTATCTGCACTACTTGCTGGGTAGTAAGTATTGACTGTTGATGGCTTGTTGAACTTACCACCTTCATACTTAATCTTATCAACAAGAAGACCTGATCTTGTCTCAAGGAAAATTGTATTTTGTATAATATCGAAATCTACAAGCTCATGATTAAGTTGCCCTTGAACTGCAGTAGAGTATTTACTGATTGTAGGCTCGAGAGCAGCTGAGAGTTTCTCTGATGTAGAATATGTACCATTCTTAACATATAGAGTACCATCTAAAGTAGCTTTCTCTTCAGTAGTAAGAGATGTAGCACTTGAAGAGAGATTAGAGAGAATTGTACTTCCTCTTGCATCAGTAGAGTCAACATATCTTAAGTTATCACCATAGAGAAAGTCATTTGCAAGTTGCACATCGTCTGTAAAGAAACCACCATCGTAATCCTTATAACCAATACCAGCAGAAAGGTAGTACTTAACATCTGGGAAGAATGCTCCACTTTGATCTACGGTACCATCAGCAAGGATTGTGTAATGTGAGTTTCCATTAGCATTATCAGGAAGTTCTCTACCATCAAGGAAAGTAAGAGCACCACCATCTCTATACAATGGAATTAGGTTTCTTGAATCTTGGATGAGATCTTGGTAAGGGTAGAACTCTCTCATATACAACCAAAGTGGGTCATATGCCTCAAGAGCAGAGTATCCATTAGTATGTGTACTCATACCAGATCTAACTGTATTACCATTTTGACCAGTTAAGCTATAATCGAAAGAGGTACCTTCAAATGGGTCGAAGAATAAGTGACCATTGAGTAGAAGGTTCTTAACTGTATTAGATACATCTTCTTCTCTTGGCTTAAGAGGGTCATACTTGAACAAAGCATACTCATTACCATATACATCGGTCTGATGCTTATCAACAAGACCTTCATTATAGAGATCAGTAAAGTTAATCTTATAACTGATGTCATTAAGATCTTTAAGTTGTGTAGAGTTACGTTCCTTTGTAGTATAAGACTCAAAGGTAGTTACCTTATTAGTAGTCTTTGGATCACCAGCAGCATAACCACTAGAAACGTTTCTTGTATTACCACGATGATCAAACTTGTAATATACAGGGTAGTTAGATTGTGGATTAGTTGATACGTTACCAAACTTAGCTGGATCAGGGAAAATGTAAACTGTATTGTTAGCTAATGTAGCAGAGTCAATCTCGTAGTTATAAGTCTCAGCTTGTAGCTTGAATAGACCAATATCATCTGGTTGGAAGTTAAGACCAACATCACGTAGAAGCTTTTGCTCGTTACTTGGAACAGTTGCAGTATCAGCACCTTGTAAGTTAAGAGCATTAGCAGCAGGATTGTCTGCAGCAAGCATTAAACCTGAAGTAGCAGGTGTAGTTGATGTATCAATATAGTATACATCAGTACCAATATACTTTTGTACAAGAGCTCTCTTTAATGCATAAAACTCGTTAAGAGGAATTCCACCTTTTTTGTATTGATTGTAAAGTTGAACTAAGTCGTTATCTGGATTACAAATAGCATCATACTCTTCTGGAGTAATAGCTGGTGGGTTGATTGTAAAGGTTCTAATAGCTCCAATAAAGTTCTCATCACCAGTAATGGCTTTAATACCTTCTGGATCTAACCAGTACTTGGTATCTATCTCGTTAATGTTATTACCATTAGCAGTAGATGGAGCATCAAAGTAGTCACCATATACATCAACAAACTCTTCAATCTCAACACCAAGACCTTGAACTGCTTTAAACACTTCATCATTCTCTGTATCAAGTGCATCTTCGGAGTTAAAGATAAAGTTGTAAATGTTATCAAAGATAGCCTTTTCGAGTCCAGTTTGTGAACCCTTCATCTTGTTTCTATCAATAACATACTTACCTTCATCACGCTTCTTCTTATAGAATAGAGCAATGTCTTTAAGTCTGTTAGCAAAGAAAGGAATAGCAACATCCAAGTCAGCTGGATCGTTAAAGTCTATCTTCTCAAGGAATCTCTTCTCTGTCTCTGTAGTATAGTTAACGACAATCTCTTTAATGAACTGTCTGTAGTAATCTTTGAACTGAGTCTTTTGTTCTTCCTCAGAACCACCTTGGTTAGCATGCCATGCTTGAAGATAAGAAGAGTAGAATGAACTATACTCTTCAGGTGAGTAGTCAGCTTGAGTATTGTTAATGAAGTCCAAGAAGGAGAATGGAGCTACAGTATCCTTATAATCAATCTCGTTAGAGTTTGTTATAGAATATTTAACAAGTACTGTTCTTAATGATGTATCTGACATAGTATTAATCTTCGAAGAGTTCTAAGCCCTCGTAAAGGCTTTGAGCAAAAATGTTTGACATTGTACCATTATTCTTAGACCAATCTTCGTAAGAGGTCATAGTATAAGAAATGGTTGTATTAGGATCGGTCCAATCAATGATAGAATCGGAAATGTCACCTACAGTTTCTCTCTGGTAGTAGAAGTTGTAGATGTCCATGATATCTCTACCACCCCCTGAGAGTAATGGCCAACCCCAAGTAGAGCTGTAATCACTTAATGAGTAGAAAGTAGAGTGTGATGAAAGAGCATCTGTAAGAATCTGTAATCCATTCTCAGTAATGATATCACAGTTAGGAAGTTGCTCCTGTACAATCTGAGTACCTTCATCCAACTCAACTGACTCAGCAGATAAGAGCTCACCAGATGTAGTAACGTAAATGTATCCAGATGTGGTTTGGATGGTTGGTGTTATTGAAGCACTAAGAGGTAGGTTAGTATTGAGTGTAATAAACTCACCACTATACTTTTCGTGAGCTACAATAGGCTCACCAACAATAATTTTACTACCTGCTGATAGAGCATCTCCTAGGTTTTCACCATAACAATCATTAAACCTATATCCGTAAGATTGATAGTGTGTATTGTCTCTATTTCTTCGTCCAAACAGCTTAGACTTGGAGATACTAAGGAGATCCATAACTCTCGCAAGCTTGGGTGGAAGTGAGTATTTGTTAAGTTCCGGTAGATCAAGTAACTGAAGAATACCATCAAGTTGATCGATATTCGACTCATCAATAGTAGAGTTGTTATCGAAGAAGTTTTGAATCTTCTCGTAAGTAGCTTTACCAACAGAGTCTTGAGTAGAGGAAAGATCACCAAAGATAGAACCTAAGAAGTCACTCATCAATACTCTTGCATCACTAAAGAGAGGTTGTATAGCTATATCCTTAAATGTTGCCTCAAAGTCAATTTGCTCATTCTGCTTTGATACTGTATAGAAAGAAGAAGGATAGATAGTAAATGTATTACTAACACCTTCATGGAATGGTCTGAACGAATCAGAAATAACTGAATGTGCACTTAAGTAAACATTCTCTAAAGTAGTTTGATTATCAGTAGTGAAGTATCCCTTATAGAAACCACCCTTACTTAATGTTGAGAGTTCTTGGAAGTTTGAGGTTACTTCAATATCATAAGAAGTTATACCATCAGTAAGACTTAAGTCCAGAGAAGCATTTGTAGTGCTAAGCAATGGCATATTCTTCTGGGTATTGTTATAGTCATCCTTGACCTTAACAACAAAAGCAATTTTAGAACCAGCAAACTTAGTCTTACCAATATCAAAGATTGTATTACCATCGTAACCTTCACTATCAATACCATTTGATGTAATAGTTAAGTTAGCATACGTATTACTTTCATTGATAGAAGCATTAGCACCATAAGTTGTAGTATTAGTATTATCAAATATACTACCTTGTTCAAAGCCAAATAGTAGGTTATAGTCACCAACAATATCACTCCTAAAGTAAACTTCATCAGTACCAGTTAACCCAGCAAAGAAAGCATCTTCATCATTCTTATCTGTATAAACAATCTGGTTATTAGCATCCAACTTAATGTAGATCTTCTTATCAATGGTAGTTATAACATTAGTATCTAATGTCTCAACTGCATTACTAGTTATGATTTGTACAAAGGAAGAAGATGGCTTAAGGTGACCATAAGTCTCTTTATCATAACCATTACTAAAGAAATCTGTATCAGTAGCACCAGAAGAGTAAGCAACAATAGTAGGTGTACCAACACGAAAAGAGTTATATCTCTCAATAGTGATAGGATTGATAATCTCCCCTGTATTGTGAACAATGTCAGTAGGTGAATCAATGATAAGCTTATCTTCAATAAAGTCTTTAATTTCTACCTTAGAGTGAAAAGTATCAAAGTATCCCGTACCATCTTCATCATAGAGATAACAAGTAACCTTATATCTACCAGGCTTATCATAAGCATGTTGAGCAGTTACCGTTTCTGATGTTGTACTACCATCACCAAAGTCCCATACTACTCTCTTATTAGAAACGAAGTCAGCAATACCATCCTCTAAGTTAGGTGCAAATGTAAGAGGAGTGAAGGGTAATGCATAAGACTCATAGGTCTCTGTGCCAGTATAATCTCTGACATAGAAGAAATTGTACAAGAGATCAAACTCACCAGATTGATCAAGTTGTAGAGAGCTTAGCGACATACACTTATTTAATCGCCGAGCAAGTGTTTACAAGCGACGAAGTTCAATCTTATTAGCTATATCCTGTGGATTGTAGAAATAAGCGAACTGGAAATCTTCAAGCTGATAGTTGAGAGATTGGATAACACGATCTTCATCTTTATAGTCTGGATTCCATACAGCAAAGCTAAGGTTAGCTATCTCTGAATCACCATTAACTGTGTGAAGAGCTGTAACACCTGGAATGTTAAGAACATCGTTAGTAAGAGCAGCTACATCAATAACATCACCCAACTGTACGTTGTTAAAGTATGTGTTAAATGTATTGAATACTGCAGTCTTAACAGCACCATCGTTGATTGCTTGGTTTCTATCTAATGTAATACGTAACTTAGAGTTATTAACAATATCATCAATTGTATCATCAGTAGCAAAAGAACTACCAAGGCTAGTAGCACCGAAAGCAAAGGCCTTAAAGATTGGATCAGTAACAACAACGTTTTGTGTAATGTCTTTCTTATTATCACAGAAGTCCGAGATAAGCTGTTTTTGAGCAGCATTAAGGAAGTTTGGAATAGACCCATTCAATGTAGGATTACCATTAGGTACAGTATATACATATACGTTGTTAAAGCTTGTTGATGTAGAGAACTGAACTTGTGAGTAAAGAACACGAGCATCATCGTTACCATTAGCGAGACCTAAGTCATTGTAGTAAGCAAGTACCTTGGATGTGTAATCTTCGTTAGAGAGGATCTTAACATCACGTGTAATGTTATTGAAGTTTCTATTGATCTGATATCTGTAATCATCCTTAGTTACAAGACGGTTCTGAGAAGCAAATACCTTCGGAGCACTTGTTCTAATATCATCAACCGTTTCTGCTTTCTTAGTAGGTGATGATGCAGTAGGATTGTTAATAGTAAGGTCAGTAAGTTGAGCAGCTGTTACAATAGTCTGATCATTGTCAAAAAGAATGTCTTTAACTTCGAGGAAGTCCTTTGAACTATATAGAGTAAAGGTAGAACCAACGAATGCACCTGGACCAACATCACCAGCTTCGTTATCAGATATAACGTAGAATATTAAAACTGTATCATTGCCGTTAAGCTGCTTACCATTAAGATTATTACCAAACTTGAACTCGTAGTTACCAGAAGCATTAAGACGTTTCTCAAACTTCTTAGCATCAGCATTCTCAAGGAAGAGAGAAGCAGTCTCAGTATACTCATCCCATACACTAGTTACATTGTTCTGTACAAATATACTAAAGGTGTTATCACTAATGAACTTAGTACTGTTAAGATTCTTAGTACTTTGCGTAAATTGCTTAGACGTGAAGCTATCAACAAGAATGATATTCTCATATGGCTCACCGGTAGCATTAAATGTAGCTTCAGTAAGGGTACCTTGATATAAAGTAGTGTTTGATGCAGCAACTTCTTCAATAGTAGTATCAAGAGTCTTCTCAAATGTAATATCTTCTGTAGCTACAAATGTAGTACCATCAGCAGTGATAGTAGAGTAACGAGGAAGTGTATAAACATTAGAAGCTAAGTTAGCCGCTGAAAGAGAGATATTAACAAGAGAGGTTTGATCACCAAGAGGCTTATAACCAATGTTAGATACAAGCTTATTCATATTCTCATAGATAGTAGCTGTATCGAAGGTAGACTCGTTCGAAGTAGTATTGAGCTGGAAGAGAAGAACGTGATACATGTATGCTACAACATCAATAAACGCACTAAAGTTAGAACCCTCGAAGTTCTGATCCGTAAACGTCTCGTTCTCATTCAAACGCTCAATAATGAGACTCTTAAGAGAATCTGCATCGAACGTAAGGTATGCGTTCTTAGGAAGTTTGTAGTCTGTGAAGTCTTCTAAGCTCATTATAGATATTTAATCTATAAGCCTTAGTTATCAAACCAAAACATAGCCATCTTTGTTCAAGGTGGCGTTTAGTGATAGATCATAGATATCAAGTTTAGGAATACTAAATGATATCTCAATATTGTATTGATTCTGATCTTCTATACCCTCAATAGTTACTCCCTCTAATGTAACGCGAGGCTCTTGTACACCTAAGTTACCATAGATAAACTGACCTAAGAAGTATGCAGTGGTGGTATTAATAGGCTCAAATAGATAGCTTCTAAAGTCTAAACCAAATGTAGGGTTAAGGAGCTTCTGACCAGGTGTAGTTGTAAGTATATTCTTAACAGCATTTATAACAGATTGACCGTCTTGTAACTCATCAAGATCTTTAAGGGTCTGCTTAGAGTATAGCTCAGGCTTACCAAAACGAGTCATATCCAAGTCAAACTTGATATCTTTATACAAGTAACCACTTTCGAGGGACTTTTCCTCTATAGAGGTCAATTTAAGGTTATCTAATCTTACTGCCATTTTTTTGTATAAATATTTAGTCTCGTGACTAAATAATAGTATGGCTAAAGACAATAAATTTCTTAAACTTCTCGAGAAGTATCAATCACGCTTCGAACAGAAGGGTTTCCTTGTTGGTGATGTAGTTAAGTTTGATAAAGACTTTAAGAGTCACGATTCTTATAAGAGCATGGGTGATAATGTTAAAGAGCTTATCGACTCTTATATCGACTCTGGTCTTCACATTCGTGTCACCAATGCAGATGGTGGTAATGATATTGTAGTTGCACAAGATCACGGTGGTGGTCGTTTCGTAGGTAAAGTTACTATTCCAACTTCATTCATTTCACCAGTTGACTTCGGTGACAATCTTGCTCCTATTCCTGATGCACAACGTCGTGAGACAAAGATAGACATTAAGCCAGTTGAAGTTCCAGCACTTCCTACTGATGCTACTGACATGGGCTCAGAGGTTCCTACTGAAGGTGGTAATGACACCAACCCTTATCTTAAAGATGAAGATGAAGAGGTTGTTGAAGAGTCATACACTCAGCAGTATCTCTAATGCCTAAAGACGAAAAATGGTGTCCTGAATGCGGTTGCTTCAGTGAGGCCAAAAAGTTTAAGTCTTTTAGGTGTAAGCATTGTGTTAAAGAGAAGGGTGATCCTACTATGGATCTACCTAAGTATATTACAAGTAAATATATTAGAACCGAATCTGGACATTTTATACCTAAGGACAAAGTAGTAGTAGAAGTTAAGAAGCCTAAAAGGATTGTTAAAAAGACTACTAAGAAAGCTGCTAAACGAAAACCTGATAAGAAGGTTGTTCTTATAGAGAATAGAAAAAAGCCTCGTAAGAAAGCAGTTAAAAAAGCCAAAAAGAAATAATAGAAAAGCCGCTCCGAAGAGCGGCTTTCCTTTTGTTAAGGGTTAAAGGTCTCTTATGTAAGACCTGGGATATTTACAGTTTCAATGTCGTTCGACACCATGCTGATCATGTCCATTGGGGTTACCTGATAATCACCCCAGTTAGCTTGGTTTCTGATTTGAGCGTAGCCGTCACCGGTACCATCACCCATCAACCATAACTGCGCGGCATATCCCGCTGATTGGTTGTTTAGCTGCCAGCTGGAGTAGTTACCCGACTGATTCGGTGGACGCCATGCTTCACCAACTTTGTAGTCTACGAGCCACTGCTCCGGGTCACGTACCATCATGCTGATCTCAGTGTCCGATGGCATTGTTTGGCTTCGTCTCAAGGTAGCAATTGTCATAGCAGCAACCTTACCGTGGAAGTTGCGGTTCGATCCTCGACCACCGATGGTCGTATCACCTGATATCTCACGGTTCATTCGAGCTCCGAAGCTACCTGAGGTCCAATTGCCGGACGTTGAGAGGTTGGTACCTGTTGCACCCGATGTCAAGTTCACAATACGAATGTCGAAGCAATTAGCTATATCTGAGGCACTATGTCCACTACCCAGACGCTTACCGGTATGACCGATGTAGACTCCATACCATGTGCCTGCCGTTGAGGATAGTGAACCAAGATAGCACGCGTTCAGCGCTCCGGTACGACCCCATTCAAACCACAAACCGCGGCTGGAATCAATTCGTAGGTTGATGTTGTCATCAGTAGAACCAGCCCCTTCACCAACGTTCCAAACGTGTTGGTTGGAGGAGTTATTGTCAGAAGAGAACACGATTGATGTTGTCCATGGACGAGCATTAGCATCGCCTGACGCATTGCCGGTGTTCGAGCCACCTGTGGTTGTATTAGCAATACCAGCCATCATAACGGGACTGTAGAAGGACCCATCGAGCTTCTGTTCGGTCCTCTCATTCGAGCCGCTGAAGTCCAGAGCCTTTGTCCATGATGTAGTCAATGCAGCAGCGGTTGGAATTGATATCTCTGTGAGGGCTGTCCAATCAATCTCATCACCATCAATATCACCTCCATCGAAAGTCCAGAAGCTCATTACAACATCAAGGTTAGTTATACCATATCCTTGCTCACCTGTCTGTCCTTTATAACTAAGCCAGTTACCATAAGTAGTGGTGCTCTCAGAACCAGCAGTAACACCATTAGATCCATTACGTCCAAAGGCAGCTCTAATATTATTACCTGAACCTGTTACTTCTAAGAATGCAGCAGTAGAATTGCGTAATGATGTTGTGTTAAGAACCGTTGTGTTACCTTGACTACCACCAGCAACAATGGCCATGGTAACTTGACTACCACCAGAAGAGCAAACACCTACGATGTAAGTATTACCTTTGAAGAACTCTCCAGTCGAAGCAGCAGTAGAACTACTT
>Ga0222717_10000793_pt1 | contig 26655 bp, 38 predicted proteins | sample C33_18DmetaG_FD_165053 | JGI IMG/M metagenome (GOLD analysis project Ga0222717, IMG submission 165053) | Estuarine water microbial communities from San Francisco Bay, California, United States - C33_18D | ecosystem: Environmental > Aquatic > Marine > Unclassified | place: USA: California... | reverse complement strand
AGCGAAATGGGTGTGAGGAAAAACAACCATGTAGATTTAAACCCGAACAAACTATTGAAATGTCTAAGGTAGCTAATGAAGCAAAAGAAAACTTTTGTAAAAACAGTTTAAACGAGAGTAAAATGTCTGAATTTGACCTTGAAAGTTACAAAAGTAGACACAAAGAGATGGGAAATAACGAATGGTTAGACATTTTGGACCGTTTTCCCGAAGAATTTCAGAGAGAAATAGTTGATGAATTACCTAATGGGTCTGAAGATGAGATAAACACGATAAAAAATTGGGAGTTAGACCCAAATTACCCGATAACTATGAATTTATTGAACCTTTTACAGACAGATTCAGTAAAAGAGGCTATCGGAAGGACCCCAAGACACGTTATGGAGATGATTAAGACCAATCCATTGTATAGATTGGAGTTAGAAGACGTAGAACACGTTTCAGATATCGAAGTAGGTCGTGAATATGGGTTAAAATCAGGTGAAATTTTCGACCAAAACCCCAAAAGATACGAAGAATATGCTAATTATGACCCAAAAACGGCAGAACCGTCGACAATGGTTAACGGAGAGTTGTGGTGGGGTACGGGAAGACTAATTGCGGCACTTTTAAGAGGTGATATGACGATAAAAGTGTGGTCAATCACGACTTAATTTTGTAAAAAGTAATTTACTAAACTATTATTATCGTCATCAAATACTGTATAGGTTTCACCCCCATCAATAGTAACATCTAATTCAATAAAACAACTATATCCACCAGCCAAGACACTAATATAATCACCAACACCAATAGTATAAGTGACTGTAGTGTCTACTATTATGTTTTCAGGATAAGAATTATAAGTGATTATAGTATCGGAGTATGATGAAGTGTTTACAATCGAGCCAAGTCCAAAATTACCGTAAAATGTAAGTTCAACGACTTTATTACCCTCCATAGGATTTAAAGTTTCAAGGTTTGATTCATAAATAACACTATTTGAATCTTCAACAAATATCGTTTCGTTAACGTAAGATTCTTTAGTACAACTGAATAGGACTAAAGGCAATAAAGACAAGTAAAGGAAGTTTTTCATAAATATTTATATAAGTTATATACAAATATAGTAAATTTTTCTCAATTAAAAAACTAAAAATGATTTTAAATAGTTAAATATCAGAGTTATGAGGTGTTTATAACTCAATATTAATAGTAAAAGATAGATTTAGTTAGGGGGACAATGACATACCCGTAAATCGTCAATTTCTTTTATTAATTCATCAATTATGAGCCATTCACTATTTTTATGTGTTTGAAATTGGATGAATCCTGATTTTTTACCTTCCATTAAGGAATCTCTTAATTTATAAATTTTTTCCATTAGTTTTTTTTATAAATATATTATAAAATAAGATAAAAACTATTTATAACTATGAATATTTTACTAACGGAGTCACAAATGGAGTCGGCTTTCGATAAACTAATGAGAAAACATGAAAAACCTTTTACTAACGTATGGGATTTAAAGGATATTGGTGAATTTAGGAAGTATATTGAAGGTAAAAAAGAAGTTTTACAGTTTTTTAATGATGAGATTGACTCCTTACCTGAAATTAATGATTGGTTCGCACTATACGACCCAAAAATGACTAAAAACGTTACCTTTACAAATAATACTTTTATAGAAGGTGATTTCCCACTACTTTACTACTCAAAAGACTACTTTTCAACCGAAATAGGTTATTTAGGTAATAAATTCGAAGAATTATATAAAAAATGGTTTGAAAAAACTTTTAAACTACCTGTTGGCCGTTTAGTTGGTTGGTAATATTTATTAATATGAGATTTATAGTTACAGAGTCAGAAAAAAATAACATTAAACAGTTATATAACCTTAATGAACAAGGAGTGATAGACGCACTATTTAGTGGTTTTAAATCTGGAAAAGAAAAATCTATTGTTATTACTAAAGATAACTTTTATGTTGGATTTTACAGTAGTATTAGGAATACTGAAAAACCTGAAAAGTTACGTTTGAGAGGTGGTCCTGAAAACATAGTAAAAAGTGGTAATGTAATAACTGCAAAACTTCAAAATACTTACAGTAGTGGTGAAGATGAGTATATAGTCGAATACACTTGTTCTGACAATAAAATTAAAAGACAGGATGGATATGAATTGTATCCAGCCTCCACCGTAAATGATGATGTTGAGGCTTTAAAGTATGAATTAAAAAAGTTTTGTAAGGTATGAGTGAAATTGATTTTACAAAAAAAAGCAACTCCTTTTTAAAAAGAAGACTAAATACGGTTAAAAACGCAAAGATAAAATTAGATAACATATTTAGTAAGGTTAGGAATAGATGGAATTCGGATAGAGATTATAATGACCCTGACAGTCCTAGATATATTTATGTGTCACGGAGGACAGGTAAGGCACTTAAAAGACAAGATTATTATAAAAAATTAGCTATACAGTATAGTGATTTAAATTCAGAAGAAAGAGCGTTAACATATCTTATTGCAGAAAGAGAATCTGAATCGGTAAAGGACTACGTAATTTCTTTTATAGTTATGGACAAAAAATCCAATCCTTCATTATACCCTGAATGGGTCTCGTTTAAACTAGATGACGTTCAGATGGGTGGAGGTATTAGGTTAACTCCTCATATCGACTTAAAGTCTATGTTAGATAGTAAAGGTAGTATATCCTCAGTAGGAATAATATCAAAAAGGATTCAACTATTCTGGCAAAGGTACTTCTCAAAAAAAAATTTATCTTTTAATAAATATCACTACGAAGGGTTAGACAGTTATATAAAGAATGTTTTTAGAAAAGAAATTAAAAACATGATTACAGAGAAACTAGACCCTAAGCAGTGCGTACATAGTATAATATTTAAACAGCCCAATAATTATACAGGTTATGGGTTAGCACAAGACTTAATTATGATTACCCCTAGATTTAAAAAATTTAATTGGGACGACCAAGGAGAGGACCAACTATGGTGTAGACGTAGTTTTTCCGAATACTCATTTAATACATCGCTTAGTAAATTATTAAGAGAGTACGGATGGATTAAGGGACAAAATTATACGTCAACGTATAGTAAAGATTAAAAGATATTTTGATTTAATAGAATTTTTGTTTTATATTTGTACTGAACAATTAAAAAAACAAAAAATGTCCAAAGAAAAAATGTATATCCGAATGTGTGAGGCTTACAGAATCGCACAAGCTTCGGAACCTATTGAAGTAGATGTCGAAGCACTTCGTAAATGTACTCCAGCTTATGAGGGTACCACTCCTGAAGATTTGTTGTCATACATTCAAGATATTGAAGGTGATGATGAATGGTATGAAGAAAATAAAGACCATTTTGAAGATGAGGATGATGCGTATCAATTGATTTTTGATGAGTGGCCTGAAATGGAAGATTTTGATGATAGTCGAACAAAAGGTGCAGAAACATGGATTGAAGTTGGAGTACCTAATGAAGAGTATAGTCGATATGGTAATTGGGAAATGCAAGCAACAAATTCATACTAAATAATAAAATGGCAAAACTAAGAAGAAAAGTGATTATCACAACAGTTCGTTGGGAAGACACAGAAGAATTAACGGAGGACCAAGTTAAGAGATGGAAGAGTGGAGATGATGACCTCCAAGATGAAGTTCATGAAGAAGTAGTGGATGATTTTGATTTGGTAAGAGATAAAGTATTAGAGGACACCGAGTGGCCTGAATTGATAGAAGACGAATAATTAAAATAAAATAAAAATGGAACCAACAACTAATAAAGAAGTAATTGAAAAAGTTAAGGAGTATGCGTACAAAAACTACTCCACACGTTTTGGAAAAAAAGAATTGATGGTCGAGGAGAGAGAAAACCACTTTAGAGTCAAATCTAATAAAGATGAGTCTCCACTTATTTTAGGTAAGTCAATTCTTAACTAATCATAAACCCTCCACATTAGTGGGGGGTTTGTTTTTTTAGGTGATATTTATAAATAAAAATAATGCCTTCACCAATAAGTTTCGAACAATTTAAATCTAACCCTATTGCTGGTATAGCATTTATTGCAGTACTTACTGTAGGGTTTTTATTTTATGAATTACGTAATTCCCACGACGAGCAGTTGGAAGACCAAGATTTAAGAATAGAACAATTAGAATCAAAAATTGATAAGTATGAAGATAAGTTAGATGAATTAAATCAAAAATTAATAGAATGTTTAAGGGTAAACAATCAATAGTAATATTATCAATATTACTTTTTTCATGTGGACATGAAAACAATGTAAAAAATACGCCCATTGAAATAAGTGACGTAATATCTGTCACTGATAGTTTATTGTTAATAGTGGATGAAGAATTTGAGATTATAAGTCAAAACGGTAAAAAAAATAATGAGGAATTACACGATTTAGAAAATACTATTGGTAAGTATCAAAATATAATACAGTCAGACAAAAAAAGAGAGTCGTTATTAAACGAAACCATCATCAACCTTATGGGTATATGTAAAGATAAAGATAGTTTAAATAACACACTTAAAATCACTATTGATGATTTACTGTATGAAACAGAGGTAATAAGAGACAGTATAAAAACCTATGAGATTTTAAATAGTAAATTAAAAGTAGAATCTGAAGAGCATAGGTCCACAATGGAAGACTCCATATCAAGTCTAAACGATAAAATAATAAGATTAAAATCGTTTATAGTTGATAATGTTAGACCATCAAAACAAAAAGGTTTAATAGATTAAAACAATCGCTACCGACCTGTAAGAAACACATCCAGTTGTTCTTTATCGGGATATCCGATGTGTTTTTCACAACAACTACAGATAAGTCTTGGAGTTGTATCCGTAGTTATAAATTTAATTGACGTTTCTTTATGGAGACACTCCTCCTGAAGTTCACTTCTGATTTTTTCAAGCTTTTTAATTTCTTGGTTAAGAAACTTAATACTACCAGTCTTTTCCATCATTTTTTATTTTTTATAAAAAGTAAATATACGAGTATTTCTACTGTGTAATTGTTTTAAGTAAATATAGGGGAGGGATTGGTTATAAACAAAAATATTTTAATAAAAATATGTTTAAACCATTCAGTAATACTTTTTAAGTTTATGAATTTACATATAAATATATTAAAATCTTAAAAATTGTATAGTTTGTAACCTATTAGATTGTTAAATAAGAATACTAAACCGTTAGATTAGTGTTCTTATTTCTTTAACCTGAACCTATTCGTACACCAATTAGATTCCGAAAATTCTTGCCATTCACCTACAGAAGAATCAATGAAACCCCACTCATCCCCCTTTTTTTCTATAGGTATAACTTGATATTTAGTACCATCTTGTAAATTCCCAAATAATACAATCCGTTCAGGTTCATTTTGTGGATTAGGCTCTCGCTGCACATACACAACTGGATATGCTAATCCGCATTTAATATCATAAAAGAGATATTTTTTTAAGTCTTTAAGTTGATTGTTTATTTCAACCTTATACTTACCTATGGCTTTTTTCTTTAAATTATTTTTGCTATACTCAGAAGGTATTATAGGGGAATTTTTAGTAGTACCTGTATTATTACTTTGTGTTGATGACGTGGTATGGCTACCACCACCATCAAAAATAAAGTAATCCTTAGGGTTCATATATTCTCCACCACTTCTAACACCTAAGTGTAAGTGAGGACCGCGACTTCTACCTGACCCTGGAGTATCAGTCTCACCACCAGTTCTACCAATTATTTCACCCGTGGAAACAATATCGCCTTCGGAGACTAATATTTCTGACAAGTGACAGTAAATAGTTTTTAAACCATTTAGTATTCCTGAATTATGTTCTATTATAACACGAGAACCACAGTTATCATTACCATCAGGATTTACAATATCGTCAAAGTTTTTTGTGACTTCTACCGCACTTATAACTTTACCACTAGCGGGATTATGTATCGGGGTACCTACCACCGCAGTTAAATCAATACCGTTATGCCGTCCCTGTCCTCTCACACCAAAGGGTGAAGTTTCATGTCCCCCCTCTATTGGTGACGGGAGTAGTTGAGATTCGGATATTTCCTCTAGTAGTATATCGATTAATTTAATCTTCATATCTTCTAAAACCTTTTACTTCTTTCTTATTGCTCATATCGGCAATACTCGTTAAAAAATTAATCCTCTCATTAATTTTTGAGTTAACTAAACCCAACATTTCTACGTCCCATTCTGATTCTATATACTTGAGTAATTCATCCGCGGAAAATTTTGGTGTGTAGTCAAACAGTTCCTCTTCGTCATACTCTTTTAAAACCTTTTTAATATTTTTTCTAATATCACTCATTTTACTATTGTATATTACATAAATACTCACTATTTATAGTATTATCAGACTATGGAAGAAAATATTTTAAAAATAGGTAAAGTTTTAGCTAAATTGGTTTCTATGGAACTATTAAATAAAGGGATTAAAGGTAAAAAACCTTCGGTATCGTATATTGCTCAAACAGCTTTAAAAAATGTTATAACTCTTAATATTTTAGAAAATACTGAAAGTGTTGTAATGGTTAAAGGTATATTTACAGCTTATAATTTATTAAATGGTGATACAGATATCGAAGCGGTTAAAAAGACAGATAACATATATATGATTGATACTATTGAAGCCGATGGTCATGAGTATTTTAATAAGTCTGATTGTAGTTACTGTGATGGTGAGGGTCAAGTAGAGTGTACTGATTGTGGTGGAGCGGGTCAAATACCATGTGATGAGTGTGGTAGTGATGACGATGATGAGTCATGTTCAGCTTGTGATGGAGATGAGTATATTGACTGCGATGGGTGTTCAGGGGATTCAAATTATGAATGTCCTGAATGTGACGGAGATGGAGAAATTGACGATAGTGAGGAATCTATTGATATTGTTTATTCAACAATACTTACTCAAAATAGTGAATTTGTTAATGAAGTTAAAAATAATATAGGTAAGTATAATTCAGTAAACGAATTTAAAACAATATCTGATAAGTACCATAATGAGATTATACTTATTGACAACACCCCCGATACCATATTCTTCGAAGACGAATGGGGAGGACACGACCCAAATTATGTTTCAGTAAAATTAGAAGGTATAACATTAAATCACCCAAGATACAGAATTCAAAAAAATCAATTTCCACAAAGAAGTAGTATACGAGCTTACTAAAGTTATTTATCTTTAGTGTAAGTAGTACACTTATCTTTTTCCCATCCACACCATATCCCCATTACTATTAACACAGTAAGTATAAAACTAAATATTTCTGTAAATATAAAAATTTTAGAAAACCCATACTCAGCAAATAAAAACCCCTCTAAGGTATTGACTACAGATAATATAGATAATAATAGTATTACTTTTATCATGCTATAATTTTTTCTATATGTTTTCGATATATTCATAAGTAAGGGTCTAATGTGTCAGAATCTTTACTAAACTCGTCTATAAAATCTTGAGTAAACGTCCCATCCTTTTTTAAATATTCAGAGGGTATATCACTCCAAACCCAATCCAAACATAGTATAGCGATTAAATGACCATCATTATCATAAATAGGAGTTGCACAATGAGAAGTCGTCCCTTGAGACTGAGCTAATGACCTTAATCCAATATCCTGTAATTTTGATATATCCGGAAAATACATTTTACCGTCCATAACATCTTTGATATATGTCGTAAAGTTAGTGATTAAATGATTTTGATTTTTTTCGGATTTTCTCTCTAATCCTTGAGAGCATCTTTCATATGTTATTGATAATTTTTGCATAGGGGATGAAGTATAGAAATACCCTCCATTATGAAATTGCCATACATAAACTCTATCCGCATTATATCTACGTCTAACATCTCTTATCGCTAAATGAACTATCTCATCCTTTTTAATTTGAGCGAGTAATGCACCTTTAGACTCTAATTTTGTTTTTTTATCGTTATATCTTTTAAAAAACCCCGCACCGACCAAAGCTACTACAATTGATGTGATTGAAGTAAGTAACACCTCTAAAATTTTTATAAAATCCATTTTTTGTTATATTAACGTTATTATATCAACGATAAATATATTAAAATTGTAAGTATAACAATATTTTTACTAATTTATTTTACACATTATGATTTATTTTTTATTACCTCATCGATAATACCATACTCAAGAGCTTCATTAGCATCCATCCAAAAGTCTCTTGAGGAGTCTTCAGTGACCTGTTTTGGGTCTTTATTACAGAACTCACCAAGTAATTCAAAAAGAATTTTATTCACTTTTTCCCATTCTTCAAAATTAATTCTTGCATCTTGAATATTTCCATAAGCCCCTCCACTGGATTGGTGTAACATTGTCTTTGAAAATCTTAGTGACGACCTTTTTCCTTTAGTTCCAGCACCTAATAGTACGGAACCCATAGAAGCGGCCATTCCTGTATTTACAGTAACAATATCTGATTTAATATATTGCATGACATCTACCATAGACAAACCAGACTTAACTGAACCACCTGGAGAATCGATATGCATTGTAATATCTAAATTATCTACAGAGTCAAGATACATTAGTTGGGCTTGAACCACAGTTGACATACGGTCATCAACACCACCCGCTACCCATAATACTCGGTCCCTCATTAATCGAGAAAAAATATCCATCTGAGTTACTCTCATTTCTCTTTCCTCAAGAATGTATGGTGTTAGTGACCCTTTAATTTGTTTTTCATAGTAATCCATATTAAGTGACGATAAGTTGTGGTCACTCATTGCGTATTTTTTAAAATCTTTACCGTAATTCATAATTTTATTTTTTTTAAATTGTGCGGAGAGAGAGGGATTCGAACCCCCGGTACCTTTCGGTACAACGGTTTTCAAGACCGTCGCATTCGACCGCTCTGCCATCTCTCCTAAAGGTTTAACCTTCGTGTGTTTCGATATTAGAATTTTTAAACAAAAGAATCAAACCCATGATAAGAGGTACTAAATTGAAAATTTCATTTAACTCACCTAAAGCTTGAAAAATAAACATACCAACAGTAATTAATACTGCTTGCTTCGGGAATAAAGATAAAGAACGTTTAAAAATAGTACAAACATTAAACCATATCGTAGGTACCAAAACCAATAAACCTACAAACAACAAAAAAGGTTCATCAGCTCCAATACCAAAACCCATTGAGAATCCTCCGATATATGCTAATGTCGTAGCTAATAAGTTTCTTAGGAAATAATTCGTACCATTAATAGTACCTGAAAATTGAAAATATTTATTCATTATTTATTTTGATTAATTTTATAATAGAGTGTAGAATTGTCACCCCATAAATTGTAAGTATTAAACTAGCTATGTAAATCATAATAATTTATTTTACGTAAATGTAGTTATTAATTTAAATTAAACCAAGAAGGAACCTCTCTATTTTTCCACTTACTAAAAGATTTTTTCTCACCTATATAGTAATTTCTATATGATTGTACTACGTCAGGTACTTTATATTCTTCAGGCATTGCTTTAGGAGGTTCAGTAAAATCTTCATCGGGGACTGACGGATGGTTTATAACACACCATTCGATAACATCTTGGGATTTATGTCTTCTACCGTAACGATAAGTATATTCTTTACATAGTTCAAGACCCAACTCACACAACCAAAGATAATTTGATATGTCTTCTCTCGCCCATATAGAACAAGGATGATTTTTATGTGATAATTTATATGGTATATCATTAATATTAGATTCTGTCATGTGGTGTACACCACATAATAGTTGTGCCGACTCAAGTATCATTTTAACCACATGTTTATCGTTGTGGTAAATTGCACATTTTTTTACGTCTCGGTCTAATACAAAAATATTCATTTTTAGTTTATGTTGTGCGCCTACTAGGACTTGAACCTAGGACCTGCCGATTATGAGTCGGATGCTCTAACCAACTGAGCTATAAGCGCGGGTGTTATACAAAGATATATAAGTATTACTTTAAAACCAAATCTAAAATAGATTTTATAGTAAATTCATCAACTTTAACTTTTGTATAGTCAATATCGTTTTCATTTAATATTTCCATGATTTTATTATCTAAATCTAATGACATGGATTCATCATGAAATCTACCTTCATTCTGATGATACTTATCAGGTCTTTCTAAAAACACATTTATATTATCGTACTTATTATGAATATCAATCATCATTAATTCAAAACTGTCCCCATATAAATTTGCGGGATACTCAGAAGTATAATTATTTTTATATGCTAAAGATAATAATAAAGGTGAATCCAAAATTATATAATCAACAATACCATAAGACCTAACTATACCTCTATGTTGATTAGCAATTACATATAGTTGGTCTTTAATTTCTTTATTTGATTCGTTCCACGCTAACTCTTTTGGGAATTCATATGGAGCATCACACTTAATGTGTAATTTTTTCATCTCGTGAAAAAGACCTGAGGCTACGGTAGACTTACCAGCCCCAGGTCCCGCAAATAAATTTATAATCTTAGTTTTCTTCATTTTATAGATTCATAAAACACGTAACCTATTATTATTAATAGAGCGATGTAATAACCAAAACCAACCATTTTATAACTAAATTCTAATTGGCTCTTTCTTCTACCTTGAAAAAGTTCTTCGTAATCTTTATCTTTCATAATCAATTATTCTTCAATAATAGTACCTGACTCCATATTAGATAAAGTGTCGAGTAATTCATCGACATTACTAATACCTGATGGGTCAAAAGTGTTAACTACAGTTGTGTCAACTGTAGTTGTGTCAACTGTAGTTGTGTCAACTGTAGTTGTATCTGTAATAATAACTTCAGTTTCTTCATTTACCGTTCCACATGAACACAATAAAGCGACAGTGGATAAAAACATTAAATTTTTCATTCTTATAAGTTTTAAAAAGTTTATGGATATAAATCCTAACTTATTAAATATAGTAAAAAATAATCATTTATCAAAGAATTATTTTAATTTATTTTAATAGGAATATTCCTACATAAATAACTTAAATAATAAATCTATTTATGGGTAAGTAGTACAATCTACTTACCCATAATTAATGACAATTTTTAGAATCACATTTTTAGCTTTTTTATTTAGTTTTTTTAGTAACATAAGTTTTTCTCAAGAACCCACTAGATGTGGTACAGATGAAATATTTGAACAACAACTACAAGACCCTAAATTTAAAAGGAGTTATCAAAAACTTGAAAGAATGGTTAAAAAAGTAGAAAATCAAAAACGATTATCTACTCAACCGACTCCACCGATAACAGTACCCGTAATAGTTCATATTATTCATCTTGGTGAAAACTACGGAGAGGATAATCATTTAACTACTGAGTTTATTCAAGAAGCGATAGATAACGCAAATGAAAACTTTGCTGGAGGATTTAATAATGACCCAACCACTAATACACAAATAAATTTTTGTATCGCAAATGCATCGACAGATGGTTCACCTATTGAAGGTATTAGATATTATGATTGGGATGATTTAGGTCTAGGTGACTGGACCTCAGATGTTTTTTACAATAACCATACTTCAGTATCTAATTTAATAGGGTATGATAGGAATAATTATTGTAATATATTTGTTGCCCCGTTTGGTAGTCCTTTAGGGTTTGCATATCTACCCCCTACTAATTTTGGGGTGTTTATGGGTACTAATTTTTTCGGTGTAACAAATGAAGGTAACTACGGTCTAAATAGGACTTTAGTTCATGAGTTAGGACACTACTGTGGTTTATATCACACTTTTCACTTAACAAGTACATGTACTCCTACTAATACTAATTGTGAATCACAGGGGGATAGAGTGTGTGATACACCTGTAACAACAGGAGATTTTGGTTGTCCGAGTGGAGAAGCTGCTTGTCCTGACGCGTTAATAGAGAATTTTATGGATTACACTAATGATGGGTGTATGAATTTATTTACACAGGGACAATCATTAAGAATGATATCACAGTTGGAAACTTTTAGACCAGGAGTTGTAAGTAATGATTTAGCTTGTGGTGCAGTTAGTGGTGTAGATGTTGGTATTAGTGGATTATACATCCCTGATATTGGGTGTTCGACAGATAAAGACATAGTTTTTGTTTTACAAAGTTTTGGAGACCCAGTAACTGAATCAACTATTAACTATTCCATAAATGGGGAAGATGACTCTATTGTATGGTCAGGTAATTTAAGTTTTGGAGAGAGTGAGACTATAATTATACCTAATATTGAAATGGGTTTTGGACTTATAGATTTGGAAGTAAGTGTGGATGCTTTAGGTGATATTTACGAAGATAATAATAGTGGTGAAATTCAGATAGATAATTATGAAGGTACTATTATAGATGTTGTTATTGATTATGACGCACTACCTTTCGGATTTGAATGGTATATTTCAGAAGCAGATACTAACGGTAATCCGACAGGAGAACCATTTTATTTTTTTAATTATGACGCCATATCAGGTGGAATAAACTTCAACGAAGAATACGCTTGTACTAGTGAAACATTTACATTTTGTTTAGAAGAGGGTAATTACGTAGTTGTTGTAGAAGATTTATTCGGTAATGGGATGTTCTATCCTTGTACGTCAGGAGGTTCCGTAGAGACTGCCGGTGACATTACTATAGTTAACGGAAACGATACCTTAAATTACGTAAATGGTAACTGGGGTAGTGATGAGTCATTACCGTTTTATGTGGGTCCTTATATTGAGGGATGTCCACCATTAGGTGATTGCCCTTGGGATGTTAATGGAGATAATATTGTAGGAGCCGCAGATATTGTTATAATATTACAATACTTTGGTAGGGTAGGTTTTGAATGTGACCCTTATGATTTTGATGAGGACGGTGTTGTAGATGTGACCGACATATTAGATATGATGTCAGTTTTTGGATTGCAATGTGAGACAGGTATGGTCGTAGAAGATGATATATCAGAGACACTTAAAAGTTTATTACTTAATAAAGGAATTGATTTAAATAATAATGAAAAATTAATTCGTAAAGTTGAGTATTTTAACCTTTTAGGTCAAAAAATAGATAATGTGGATTACCATTCCATATACATTAAAAAGATATATTATATTGGAGGAAATATATCAATAATAAAGGAAGTTAACACTATTTATTGAAAAACTATAATTATGGCTTTAAAATTTTCAGGAGCAGAGGTAAAACCAATAACGGCAAAAACAAAAACAGTAAGCGACCGAGAAACATATACATTTACGGCTCAGGATGGGGGGGAGTATTTACAATATATAGGAACAACTGATAGTATTTTTACCGTACCACCTAACTCATCAGAATCATTCTCTGATGGTGTAATTATTACAGTCGAACAGTCAACCACCGGTCAGATAACTTTTGATGGGGGTGTAGGTGTGACAATAACTTCTAAGGCGGATTTAATGTCAGCTAAAGAAGGTTCAGTGGTTAATTTAAAAAGAATATCTTCTGATAATTGGATTTTGTATGGTGATACCATGGATAATACTACAATGGCTATGACAATTGCAATGGCTTAAAATTTAAAAAACTTATTAAAATGGCAAAATTACTATTAGAAAATTACACTTTTGACGCAAGTGAAAAAAAAATAATAGTTAGAGGTAACTTTAACCTAAAAGAGTGGTTGTTAATAACAAACACCACAGATAACATCATAGTGTTTAACTTTGCTCAACAAGGTAGAGGGGGAACAGCAACATATGACTCAACAACTAATTTAACAACACTTGTTTTAGATTACGACACTACATCTATGTCTGACACAGATTATCTACAGATTTATGTTGATAAAGGAGGGCAACGAATAGTTCCTGATGGTCCATATAGTGACCCTGTAGATAAAATGAGAGTGAGTAACCCACAATCTTTGATTGATACTGACTTTGAGTATTCTTTACAACCAACAAAATGGGAAACTGTACAATTACAAGCGAATATACCTGGAATATACCAAAAAGCTAACGAACCCGCATTTACCGCTGAACAGATAACCTCAATATCACCTAGCACTTTGATAACTCCAGCTAACTCAACCTCCATAACATATGACACGTCTTTAGAGAGTGCGTCATTTACTACCGTTGAAAACTTCACCAATCCTGACAACAACGATACATCAGCATCTAGAAACGGAAGTATAGGATTTAATGTTACTGTTAATAGTTTCACCTTTAATACGGTTAGAGGTAATAATAACGGAGTACTATTCTTTGGTACAAGAGCTACCGGTAATGGGGATATCGGTGATATCGGTACTGAGGCATATCCTGGAGATACTAGATACGGACCAATATTAAAGATGTTTGGTACTGATATGGAAGTTGCTAATTATTCAAAAAGAAGTGAAGGAACATCCCCTAATAGGGTTTTTATATGGAAAGCTTCATACGCACCGAATGGGTCTAGTTCACAGTCCCAAGTAGATAAAGTCGTTTATGTAAAGTTTTTTGAAGGTCAAAATAAAATTGAATGTCATTATGAGAAATTTGGTTCAGCCGCTACTATAGTGGCTTTAGACGACCCAAGAACCTCCGAAAGAATCTTATCGTGGACACCAACAGTAAACACAACATCACCTTACTTTACTAGAGAAGCGTTTTCTTTGAATTTGGATATTATATCGAGAGACGGTTTACAAGTCACGGTTACTCAAGCACCGTCATTACCGTTTTATGTTGGTCAACCTATCATCTTTAAAGAAACTAAAGACCCCACTTATTTAGATACGTCATTCCTTATTGTTAGTACTTCGGGTACTACTTCATTTGGTATTATCCCTAACTCCCCTACTAATTATGTTGGTAATCAAAAAACGGATTATACTGTTATATATACAGGAGGATTTTATTACTCTTCAGAGTTACCATTAACTTCCGTTTCTCGTGTTAGCGGTGGTCGTAATTTAAAAGTAACGTTTTCGACTAACCACTCTCTATTCATAGGTTCTACGATTTATGTTGTTGACTCCGCTTCTACAGACACTGATTGGATAGGTTCTTTTGAAGTTACTAAAGTTTTAAGTAATACTGAAGTTGAGTTTTTAGGAGCTTCTGATGCAGACTATACTAATTCTAATACAGTGTCCGACTCCACAACTAAAGTTTATGTTAGAAATAATGGAAGTGCTATACATAGATATTTCGATGGAGGTGTGCAAATTAGTCCTGAAGGTTATTCACCCAACTGTCAAATAGTTAGACAGACTAGGGGTTATTTTAGATATCAATCAGGTAAAGGTATACAGTTTAGTACTGGTATCCTATTCAAACCTACATATGATGTGTTTCAATACTCTATAGATACAAGTAATTATGATGCATCGACATATCCCTTCTATGATATGTTTATTGAAACAGACCAAGTCCACGGTTTTAAATTACCCGGAGATTACTTAGAGTCAGTTAAAATAAATTTAGAAGGATTTACAGTTAGTGGTGGTTCAAACCCATATAACGTTCAAGATACGGATATAAATGGAGTGTCAAGTCCAAAAGATTTTTCACTACAAATACCGATAGACTCAGGTTCAGTACCTACAGATGTAAATCCAGGAGGACTTATTAAGTTAGAAGTTAAAGAATGGAATGATGCGGTTGTTAGGTCAGGATTATTTGACCAACAGAACGGACTATTCTTTGAACATGATGGAGATGATTTATACTGTGTGAAACGTAATAGTACAACACAGATTTCTGGATTTATAACTGCAACCACAGACTCATCTATAGTAACGGGGAACGGCTCTAAATTCACTACTCAATTATATGAGGGTGATTTTGTAGTCATTAAAGGACAGGCATATTATATTACTTCTATTGATAGTGACACTCAAATAACTATAGCACCTGACTATAAAGGTGCTACGGTTCAAGATATAAAACTTGTTAAAACTGTCGAACAAAGAGTTAAGAGAAGTGATTTTAATTTAGATGTATTAGATGGTACTGGTCCGTCAGGTTATGTATTTGATGCTACTAAAATGCAAATGGTATTTATTGACTACTCATGGTATGGTGCAGGTAAAATTAGATACGGAATGAGAGGTATACAAGGTGAGATATTTTATTTCCATGAGTTTGTTAATAACAACTTAAACACAGAAGCTTATATGAGAACAGGTAACCTACCAGCAAGATTTGAAATTAATACCGTATCTAAAAGTGGTTACCTACAGTCATCAATGACTACATCGTCATCTGCAATCGATGTTTTAACTACCGACGCATATTACTTACCTAGTGCGGGTACCATAAATATTAATAACGAATATATTGAATATACAAAGGGTAGTGAGACTGGTGATAATACCTCATTAAATTTAATTAATAGAAATGTAGGATTTTTATCTGCCGGAAATACAACCGCATCCGTAAATGATACATGGTTATCGACAAATCAAAATTTTTCACCAACCTTAAGTCACTGGGGGGTTTCAGTAATTATGGACGGAGGTTTTGATGTAGATAAATCATATCTATTTACCGCGGCTAATAACGCTAAAAAGACGATAAGTGCAGGTGATGAAGAAGCTCTTTTAACAATTAGATTGGCTCCTAGTGTCGATTATGGTATTCCAGGATTTTATGGTGTTAGGAACTTAGTTAATCGTTCATTAATAACATTAAAAACAATTGGTGTTGTTGCTACTGGTCAATTCACCATTACCGTAAAAATTAACGGGACATCAACATTGTTTGAGGGAGAAACTAATTGGGACCCAGCAGGTAACGGAAGTATATCTCAATATATTGACCATACTAACGATACTGTAGTTGAGGGTGGTGATGTGATAGGTCTATTCTTAACTGATGAGGGTGGAACGAGAGCCACGTCATCGACATTAGATATATCAGACATTAGAAACTTAAGTAATAGCGTGTTAGGAGGACCTAATTCCTTCCCTGATGGACCAGATACGTTAACTATATTTGCTAAAAACAATGGAGCATCGAACGGAGATGTTAAGTGTAGAATCTCTTGGACTGAAGCTCAAGGATAAGAAAGGGTTCTTTAACTAATTTACCCGTTTAGTTGGGTTTTAAGTTTATCAACTGGTTTACAGCCGTCTTCATACATTTTATGGAGGCGGCTTTCCATTTTATCTAATCTACTATCCAAAGAACGTTCCTGATTTTGGAAGTTCTGGTCAGTATCACGGTAGATACTATCTACATATTTATGAACATTTAGTTCTAAATCTTTAACCTCTTGTTTTAACTCGTTTAATAGTTCAGACAATTCATTGTCATCTTCTTGAATCTTTACGATTTCTTTTTTATTTGAAGATACCCATAACACCAAACCTAAAAGACCTGACACTAAAATACCCCCAATGAAAAACATTATTTCTACATTCATGATTTTAAAATTTTAAATTGTTTTTATGTCAAAGAACCCTTTCTTATTTTAAATATAGTATAGTATTATTTGATGTCAATATACCAAGTTTTAAATACATGGTAATGTTTAACAACCTTAATCCCGTTTAATTCTATAACACGACATGGGTTTAAAGGGAGTATAGTAGTTGTCCTGTCTTTGTCTCTCAAAAGACTGCTCAATGTATTCTTCATTTCCATTTTCTGATAAGTTATCTTTTAGTTTTAAAATTTTTTCAGTAATCATCTACGATATCAATTTTTTCTCGTTCTTCTAAATAATCATAATAATAGTTTAATGATTTTGCTAAACCAATTAATAAAATCATATTAATTATAACGACTATTAAGTACCAAATAGTATTATATAAGTAATATTTAAAACGAGTCATCATCGAAATTTCTATCAATATAATTAATAACTAACTTCCAAAAAGAGTATTCCTCTTCTTCTAAATTAATTTCTTCCATTGCTAATTTACAAGCGTCTATTGCACCTTCTTTACCATAATCACCAATAAGTTCTAATGACATAAGTCTAATTTCATCTTTATTCATTCGTCTTAGTATTATCCGTTTTTTATATAGTTAAAACATAAATTCATCGACTATCTTTGAGTAGTTTACAGTAGAAATAGTCTTTAGTATTCCGAAACTTATTCCATAGATAATCTCTTACTTCTTTATTGTCGTATTCATTTAGTAGTTTTTCCGCGTACCTATGTTTTGCACTATCCCATGTACTACGACTCTCAATTTTATTTATGATTTCATTTTTTGTCATGGTACAAATATACGATTAAATTTTGTAATAAAAATATATCTTTCACTTTAAATTAGTAACTACAGCCGGAATCGAACCTACGATTATCATCTTGGAAGGATGATACTCCACCAACTGAGCTATAATCACCATTTGCTCTCCCTCTTGGGCTCGAACCAAGGACCCTCTGATTAACAGTCAGATGCTCTAACCAACTGAGCTAAGGGAGAATTATATGGAGCCACTAGACGGACTCGAACCGCCGACAGGTTGATTACAAATCAACTACTCTACCAACTGAGTTATAGTGGCGTTTGGGGTGATGTCTGTTCTATTCTTCGACCATAATAGTCGACTGAGAATCGCTCTCAGAAACATCGACTACTAAGAGTTCTGACACACTCTTTTCGTCTTTACCCCCCCTCCCTGTCAGTGAGAGGGTTTAGTGATTTAAAATTAGCCAATGTGAAGGGAGTCGAACCCATCCTCTCCGAACGACACCCAAACTAGTATAAGGGTAAGGTATCAAAAGATACTACTTAGTCGGTGCATCAATCCCTTAGATGCTTTCACACAGGTCTGAGTTTTCTAGTACTCAGGTCGTTTCCAGTCACCACTCCTTTCACGACTACACGGCTTGTTGTGTGTGAGGTAGGGACCGAAGTCCCTTATTCACCTCACACGCGATTTATTACTTCGGGAGGTCGACAATCGTCAGGATGAAGAGTCGACCCCCCATTTTGTTATAGTTTAGTAGGGACGAGAGGAATCGAACCTCCGACCTTCAAGATATAAGCTTGATGCTCTAACCAATTGAGCTACGTCCCCATATTGGTTCCCCTTTTTTATCGCAGAGGGGTCATCAGCGAGATTACTATAATCAATTAATCATACATCAAAGAACTCTATTTTAGTACCCGGAGTGGGACTCGAACCCACACTCACCGTTCGGCGAAACAGATTTTAAGTCTGTCGTGTCTACCACTTCCACCATCCGGGCATTCCGTAAAGAACACTACAAAGATAAGTAACTTTTTTGAACTACCAAATCTTTTGTAGATTTTTTAGTACACCCGACAGGATTCGAACCTGTGACCGTCTGCTTAGAAGGCAGATGCTCTATCCTGCTGAGCTACGGGTGCATATGTTAAAGAACAGATATAAAGGTAAGTTAAAACTTAATAAAAACCAAACCTTTTTTAGATTTATTTTCCCTATCTCTGTATGTTAAAGAACGAATACGAATATACTACATGTATCTTGAAAAAACAAATCTTTTTTTAATTAATGCGACTCCAAAAATAAATGAAAGGAATATCATAAACGCCCCTGGTTCGATGGGAACACTACTATTATCACATCCTGACCCTTCACACCACCATGGTGGGTTTGGAGTATAACAAGGAGTACAATTAACATTTCCTAACGACTCGTCTTGAGGTGAGTAACCTGTCGTTTCGATGTAATAGTTATCAAGTTTAGTATTATACACATTCCCTTCAGTACCTTTGTACATAATAGAATTTTTTTGCATATACTCATCCAAAGGGGATATATAATTATCAGGCATTGATTTGTTTATTTGGTTTGAGGTCAGAGGTGGATTCGAACCACCGTGATAGAATTTGCCGTCCTATACCTTCCAATCGGACATCTGACCTTATTTGTACCGGTGGAGGGACTCGAACCCACACGTCTTTCGACAACAGTTCCTAAGACTGCCGCGGCTACCATTACGCCACACCGGTGTATAGGGATTTTGATAGGTACCCTATGACGTGTCCTTACACCTCTCATCCAAGACTTGGTAAGCGTCTGATGAGTCTTGTGCTGCTACCTTACCAACTCACACAAGAAGTTTTTTTAATTATATACCTCCCTTTATTCTTACCCTACTCAGGAGATTTTTTTATTACATAGTTAATTATATTTAATCTGATTTGTTTTTTATTGCTAATATTTCATGTTGATATAGTTTTAGATAGATGAAGTAACCCCGCTGGGACTCGAACCCAGGACCCTCTCATTAAAAGTGAGATGCTCTAACCAACTGAGCTACGGAGTCATATAATTAGATTGATAGTAGCCAACCCATTTTATTTTGTTCTTGATACTGAGAATAAGTACAACGACGCATTGAATCATAGTCAGGACGAAGTTTTGTGTGAGTGGGGTACTCTGACTCATGTTTCTTTTGCTCCTGCATTACACGCTTATATGCCTCACGTTTATTTGGTGCCCATACATCATTGAACCCTCCACATTTCCAATTGAACAAGTATAGGTAATCACCATTTACACTACGATAGAGTTTTTCTTTTGCCATTGTTTATTCGTTTAACAGTACAAATATATGATTAAAGTTCGGATTATCCAAATGTAGTGGAATAATTTTCGTAATTAATAAATTTTACCTCATCTTCTGTTAAGTACAAATCATATTCCATGTGATTTGTTTTTTCGATTATAATATATTCAAATTCCATTTTTTACTTTTTGCGGAGGGAGTGGGATTCGAACCCACGCGTCGTTACCGACGACAGTTTAGCAAACTGCTCCATTAACCACTCTGGCATCCCTCCTATTTTTCTTTATTTTCATATGGGTTTTTAATACCATTTTCTTCCCAAAAATCATATAGGTCCTGAAGTTTAGTGAGTCTGATGTCAATCCCTTTACCACGATTGTCCATCCACTCTTCAATCTCAAGTTTCTCACCTTTGAAATATACGTGTTCAATGAACTCATAATATACGTCGAGCATTTCAATAATACCTGTTACAATAGAGAAATCTTCAGGTTTAGGTACATCTTCACTTTCTATATGAAATTCATAAAGACCCCCTTTATTTGAAGACGCTACGAATAATATATTTTCAACACCACCTTTCTCAGGGATAAACTCAATTTGAGTAACCCCTTCATAGTCAAAGTCTTCAGTTTGGTCTTCAATATCACTCATTTTATTTAGGTCAAACGAAAACAACTCATTCTCATTCTCATCATAAACAAAAATATAAGTATTATCTGGTTGGTAGTTGGCTCTACTCATAGAAAAAACATCTCCTTCAAAGAAATCGACATCGATAAGTTCTTCTATATCCATACCCATCGAATCAATAGACTCATACTTACCACTGCTGACCGCTTCCTCAAGTTTATCAACTTGTTCTTGAGAAAGACTATATCCTTGCATCTCTTCCTCCCACCCATAAAACCTTACTATATATTTTTTCATTATTCGAATGTTATTTTACAAATTTTAACATTATCAATACCAAACGGTCTTGTATACATACTAATTTCATTATGAAACTCTCTACGACAAAAACTACGAATCTTTCCACGACCATAAGATGTAGGATGGTAGTGTCTACCATTATGAGCCATAATAGTACCCCTATAGATAATATCTACCTCACCTCCATGATACTTAAGACTATCATCATACTTACGTAAACGAGTAACCTCAATAGTACCATCAAAGTCACTTTTAGTCGGTTTAATAATACCGATTAGTTCTTTAAATAATTTACCATATTTACGAGTTGACATTTTTGTTATAATCATAGTACAAATATAACATATTATTGGTTAATTTCCAAACGACCTTTAACCTTTTTCCAATAATTTAACGTACTTTCTTTTTTAAACCCTTTGGGACCCCCATTCCAGTTTCTAGCTATCACCTCATTAGTACTATTAGGATGATGATATTCTCTCCATATATTAAAAATAACTAAGGATTTTTCCCTATCCCATCTATCCTTCATTTTGAATCTCTCATTTTTATTCGTTTTTTTAAGAATTCTATTCACTTCCCTAATCATAATAGGTCTAATCTGTAAACAACCAACAGCATTTTCACTTTTATTGTGAGCACTATCGTTACCATTACTTTCTACATAAATTAATGCTTGTATAATTTTATCATTTTCAGGTAAAACAATAGGTTTTGGTTTAGGTGTTTTTAAGTATTCACTCTCTTGTATTAAATAAACCGACTCATACGTATCATTAATAAAAGTAATGGAAAAAAGTAAAAACATAAAAAATTTAAAAAAGATAAGTTTATTAGGTGTCATTGTTAAGTAAAATTTCATTTATTATCATCATTAAAGATAACAATAAAAAACCACCTGGCAAAATGAAAAAGATTAATAATATTAACCTTTTAATGTTATTATTATTAATCTTATAATTCACTTATTACGCTCCTTTATTTAATCTTCATCTTTAAATTTTTTAACTACGTCTTTTGGTTTCTTCTCTTTTCCATAGTTACTGTTGTCAGATTCAATCGACTTATCACAATCAGAACATTTATATATCATTTCATCCCAGTTCATATAGAAATCAGGACATCCGCAATGAATACAAGGTGAGAAAAAAGGGTCATCACCCATATAATCGTCGTAAGAAATTTTACTCATTCTAAATTTAAATTAAAATCTTCATTATAAATATAGAGATGATAATTAATAAAAACAAATTAATTATACTATTTCTAAAAGTTCGATTTCAAAATTTAATTCTTCACCAGCTAAAGGATGATTCATATCTAAGATAACTTCATCATCTTTTACCTCTAAAATTAATGCGGTGATTGGTTGTCCACTCTCCGTACTTCCTTGTACCATCTCACCCTCTTTTGCTACAAAATCAGGTGGAAAATTATCTTTAGCAACTGAAGTTATGGCTTCTTCTCTACGAGGACCATATGCCTCATCAGGATTAATGTTAATACTTTTTTTATCGCCTACTTCCATCTCAACCATGGCGTTGTCAAATCCTTTAATCATTTGTCCTCCACCTACTTTAAAATCAAGTGTGGAACCTCTTTTATATGAATTATCGAATTCATTTCCATCATTTAAAGTGCCGATATAATGGACCTTGACACTGTCTCCGTTTTTAACTTTCATAATTTTATTTATTTAATTTAATGTGTTTTTACTTCTTCAAATTCCACATCATTTACATCTATATCTTCATCTAAAGAATCTGATTGATTAGAATCATTTTCTTGATTATTTTCATATAATTTTGTTGATATTGACGACCATGTCTCATTTAACGAATTTAAATTGTCATCAATAGAATTAAAATCTTTTTCCTCATATGAAGATTTCAATTTATTTAAACTATCATTTAAATTGTCTTTGTCTGTGTCACTTAATTTATCTCCGAATTCTTTTATCTGTTTTTCAGTTTGAAAAATCATAGAGTCTACCTCGTTTAATTTTTCAATTTCAGATTTCTTTTTATTATCAGACTCTTCATTTTCTAAAGAGTCCTTTTTCATTCTTTCAATTTCTTCATCTGATAAACCATTTCCGGATTCTATGCGTATATTTTGTATTTTATCTGTCGCCTTATCTTTTGCACTTACATTTATAATGCCGTTAGCGTCAATATCAAATGTCACTTCTATTTGAGGTATTCCTCTTGGTGACGGTGGTAAATTTGTTAATTGAAACCTTCCTAATGTTCTGTTGTCTGAAGATAAAGGTCTCTCACCCTGTAATACATGGATATCAACAGAAGGTTGATTATCCATAGCTGTTGAAAATACCTGAGATTTTGACGTAGGTATTGTCGTGTTAGACTCAATTAATTTTGTCATAATACCACCCATTGTTTCAATACCTAAAGATAAAGGGGTTACATCCAACAAAAGTACGTCATTAACATCACCTGCAAGTACCCCTCCTTGTATAGACGCTCCCATAGCTACTACCTCATCAGGATTAACTCCCTTGGATGGGGTCTTCTTAAAGAATCCCTCAACAGCATTTTGTATACATGGCATTCTTGTTGAACCTCCTACTAAAATTACTTCGTCAATATCATCTACTTTTAGATTCGCTGATTTTACTGCCTTACGACAAGGAGAAATAGTCTTTTTTACTAAATCTTCTACCATTCTTTCGAATTCAGACCTAGTTAATTTACATACGAAATGTTTAGGACCTTCTGAACCTGCTGAGAGATAAGGTAAATTAATTTCTGTTGAACTTGACGATGACAATTCGATTTTAGACTTCTCAGCGGCGTCACGAAGTCTCTGTATCGCCATAGAATCCTTAGACACGTCAATACCTGACTCTTCTTTAAACTTATTTACCATCCAATCAATTAAAACTTCGTCAAAATTATCCCCACCTAAATGAGTATCTCCGTTAGTGGACAAGACTTCAAACACCCCATCACCCATATCTAAAATAGATATGTCAAAAGTACCTCCACCTAAATCATATACTGCAACTTTTTTATCCCCTTCTTTATCTAAACCGTAAGATAATGCAGCGGCTGTTGGTTCGTTAATTATTCTAAGTACTTCAAGACCGGCAATTTCACCAGCTTCTTTTGTTGCATTTCTTTGCGAATCGTTAAAATATGCAGGTACAGTAATAACCGCCTGTGTTACTTTTTCCCCTAAATAATCTTCTGCAGTTTTCTTCAAATTTTGTAAAACAATTGCTGAAATTTCTTGTGGTACGTAATCTTTGTCGTTAACATTTATTACGACTTTTCCTCCGTCACCCTTAGATATTTTATACGGCATTTTTTTAACTTCTTTCGAAACCTCTGAGTAAGTGCTACCAATAAAACGTTTAACAGAGTATATCGTATTCTCTGGATTTGTGATAGATTGACGTTTTGCGGCATCTCCAACAATACGGTCACCATCTTTAAATGAAACTATTGAAGGTGTTGTTCTTCTACCTTCCGAATTAACTATTACGATAGGAGTACCTGCCTCAACTACAGAGACACATGAATTAGTTGTACCCAAATCGATTCCAATAACTTTTCCCATACTTAATTTAATTTTTATTATTTTATTTATTAGTTATTCTAAATTCTGACCAATCAATCCCTGACACGTCTGAATTAGGAAAATAAAAACATTCAACGGTGTTGTTAAATGTTATATTTTTACTAAATCCGTCAGGAACTGTCGCTCCTGTCGGTAATACTAATGAATTTTTACTAAAATGACAAGTTATTTCAACAAAAACTTCATCAAAAATTTTAGATAAGTTACGCTCAAACTCTTCTAACTCTCTCCAAGGACCCCTATTTAATGATTGGTGTTGTAATGAACAGTTTAAAAAAGAAAATGTTTTTTTTAAAGTTTGTAAATCACAGTTAAATGCCGCTGCGGGTGCTAAATGACCTTTATCCCATATATTATCTATGTAGTCGTCATTATCTGAGGTATGTACTCCTTCATATTTTTTAAAGTTTAATCCACTTCTTGATTGATTGCCGTTAGGGCATTTTACTTCGTAAAAAATGAACGTAGGTTGTTCTAAAGTTTCAGAATATTTTACAATAAAAATATCCGTAACAATATTCTTTTCATCTTGAGACCATAATGTGGTAAATGAAAGTAATATGTTAAATAATAAAGCTATTTTTTTCATATTTATAATATATAATATAAATCTAATAATATAATTATGAAGATAAACAAAATATACCTACCAGATGATGAGTTTTTCCCTGATGAAACGGAAAAAAAATCTATAGTATTACATCATACGGCTGGTAGTCATAGACCTGATTGGGTTGTTCATGCGTGGGATAGAGATAAGACTAAAGGTGGTAAGTCTTTAAGGGTTGCAACTCACTTTGTTATAGGGAATAAATCAACTAGAGATGGGGACGATAAGTGGGACGGTAATATTGTGGAGTGTTTTGATTTAAAATATTGGGCGCATCATTTAGGAACTAAAAATTCAAACAACTCACAATTAAATAAACAATCAATAGGTATTGAAATATGTAATTACGGACCTCTGACAAAGTCTCAAGACGGTCAATATTTTACATATGTCAATTCTAAAGTACCTGTTGAAGATGTTATTGATTTAGGTAAGAATTGGAGAGGTTATAGATATTATCATAACTACACAGATAAACAAATCTCATCTATAAAGTATTTGATATATACTTTATCTGAAAAATTTAATATTGATGTATGTAAAGGTATTAATGAATTATTCGAATCTTATGATGTCACAATAAAAGATTTACCTATACTTAAACAACAAGAATTTTTAAATAGTAAAGGGTATTTAGGTATGAATGGTAAGATATTAGTTGAAGATGGATTACCTGGTAGAAATACTAATTACGCTTTAAGGTTATATACGGACGCTAAAAGAAATAATTGGAAGCCGTTTGAATATCAGCCATTAGCAAATGAGGGTGGTTCGGGTATATGGTCACACACTAATTTTAGAAAAGATAAGTTTGATATCTATCCACATCCTAAACTTATTGAAATGTTACAAAGTTTGTAATATTTATTTAATATGGAAATAGATATTGACTTACCTAATTATCTTTATGATAAACCTGATGGTTATTATGCTGATGATATTATTAAAAATAGAGACGAAATTATAGACGAGCTTAAAAAAGATACAGAATCCTATATACCACGTCT
>Ga0222717_10000786_pt1 | contig 26786 bp, 16 predicted proteins | sample C33_18DmetaG_FD_165053 | JGI IMG/M metagenome (GOLD analysis project Ga0222717, IMG submission 165053) | Estuarine water microbial communities from San Francisco Bay, California, United States - C33_18D | ecosystem: Environmental > Aquatic > Marine > Unclassified | place: USA: California... | reverse complement strand
AGATATAAGAGGTGTTGAAAAGAATAGTAAGTCATATTACGAAGATGACATTTATTTTGTAAATGAAGATCAAGTATTTGCTTATAAAAGAAACGAAGACTGGCAGAGTTGCAGAGGGTTTAATTTTGTTAAGCCTATAAAAGAAACTAAAGTTTTTTCAATGGACTCAGAAAAACCAGCTGTTGGTATATTATATTTTAAAGACCCAAGTCTCAAAGGTTTAGACAAGGGTAATTTAGTAGGGTTTAGGCCCGGGGCGGAATATGAATTTGTTATTGGAAAGAACAGACTTTATAGAGTACCCACTAATTCAATCACAATTAAATATGAATATAAAGGAAACGAAGAGGAGTATAATCCAAGCTGGACATAAAGCAGTTGAAGAACTAATTCAAGTTGCTAAAGAAAAAATAGTTGACTCGGATGATGATATATCTGCTGATAGATTAAAAAACGCAGCAGCTACAAAGAAGTTGGCTATATTTGATGCTTTTGAAATTCTAAATAGAATAAAAGAAGAAGAGGATATGCTTGAAAACAAACCTAAGGAAGAAGAGGTTAAAAAAGCTTTTAAAGGGTTTGCTGAAAAAAGGTCTAAGTAATGTACGAGCAGACTTTATATAATGTTGTAACGCCTATAAGAAAAAACACTATATCTAGAATGAATAAATCTAGAAAGTGGAAGTACGGTTACGATAAAGAACACGATATTGTTGTCATTAGCAAAACAGGTCAAATTGGTGAAATATATAATATACAGAACCTAAAAATTGCTTTACCCAAAGCACCTGCTAAAATAGACAAAACTAATAACAAGTGGAAAGTCGAAGAATATCCTAAAGAACTAAAATCAATAACTAGTATATTTGATTGGAGAGAATATCCTGAAGATTTTCAAAATAAATGGGAGGGGTATATAGATGAACAATTTAAAAGAAGAGAAGAAGGTCATTGGTTCAATAACAAGAACGTGGCTACTTACATCACTGGTACTCATTTTATGTACCTGCAATGGTCTAAGATTGACGTTGGGAACGCAGACTTTAGGGAAGCAAACAGATTATTCTATATATTCTGGGAAGCTTGTAAAGCAGACAGTAGATGTTACGGAATGTCTTACCTTAAAAACAGGCGTTCAGGATTTTCATTTATGGCATCAGGAGAAACAGTCAATATGGCAACCATCTCAAGTGACGCTAGATTTGGAATATTATCAAAGTCTGGATCGGATGCAAAGAAAATGTTTACCGATAAAGTTGTACCAATCTCAGTTAACTACCCATTCTTCTTTAAGCCCATACAAGACGGTATGGATAGACCAAAAACCGAACTCGCGTATAGGATACCAGCGTCTAGGCTTACGAGAAAATCAATACAAGCTAAAAAGAGTACAGAAGTACTAGAGGGATTAGATACCACTATTGACTGGAAAAATACAGGAGATAACTCTTATGATGGTGAAAAACTAAGGTTACTAGTACATGATGAAAGTGGTAAATGGGAAAGACCTGATAACATATTAAATAACTGGAGAGTTACAAAAACATGTTTAAGACTAGGTTCTCGAATTATAGGTAAGTGTATGATGGGTTCAACCTCAAACGCTTTAGACAAAGGAGGTTCTAATTTTAAAAAATTATATAATAACTCTAATGTTTTAAAAAGAAACAAAAACGGTCAAACAGCGTCAGGATTGTATTCTTTATTTATTCCGATGGAGTGGAATTACGAAGGTTTTATAGATGAGTTTGGGCACCCTGTATTTAACACACCTAAAGAAGTGGTAACAGGTCCATTAGGAGACATTATAGATGTCGGAGTTATAGAACACTGGGATAATGAGGCTGAAGGATTAAAAGGCGACCAGGATGCTTTAAATGAATTCTACAGACAATTTCCACGCACAGAAGAACATGCTTTTAGAGACGAAGCTAAGAATAGTATATTTAATTTAGCAAAAATATATGAGCAAATAGATTATAACGAAGATTTAAGTAATACTAATGTATTAACAACAGGTAGTTTTCAGTGGGCTAACGGTATAAAAGATTCAACAGTTATATTCACGCCTAATCCTAACGGAAGATTTAAAGTTTCTTGGGTACCTGGAGCAGCTTTGCAAAATAGACAAATTATTAATAAAGGGCTAAAAAGTCCGGGTAATGAACATATGGGTGCTTTCGGATGTGACAGCTACGATATATCAGGCACAACGGATGGTCACGGTTCAAAAGGCGCTTTGCACGGTTTAACTAAATTTAGTATGGAGGATGCTCCTGCAAATACATTTTTTTTAGAATATATTGCACGACCTCAAACCGCTGAAATATTTTTTGAAGATGTATTAATGGCTTGCGTGTTTTACGGAATGCCAATATTAGCAGAAAACAATAAACCTAGATTATTGTATTACTTTAAAAGAAGAGGGTACAGAGGTTACTCGATGAATAGGCCTGACAAAATATGGAACAAGTTATCTGTTACTGAAAGAGAAATAGGTGGTATGCCTAACTCAAGCGAAGATATAAAACAAGCTCACGCAGCAGCTATAGAAACATATATAGATAAACATGTTGGATTACTCGAAGATGGGCAATACGGAGCGATGTATTTTAACACCACTCTTAATGATTGGGCTGGATTTGATATAAATAAAAGAACAAAGTTTGATGCCGCAATAAGTTCAGGGCTGGCTATAATGGCTTGTAATAGACACTTATATCACCCAAGACCTAATGTAGAAAAAAATAAAATAAGTTTAAAAATAGCTAAATACACTAATTCTGGTGGATTTTCAAAATTAATAGAAAAATAAAAATATGGCTGAGTCAGTTATAACAAGTTATTTTCCAAGTCAAATAGCTAGTGATCAAGAAAAGCAATCACTAGAATACGGAACAACAGTTGGTAGAGCTATCGAAAGAGAATGGTTTAATAATGATAATGGCAATAGCCGTTTTAAAAGTAATCAAGTATCTTTTCATAATCTAAGGCTGTATGCTAGAGGAGAACAAAGCATTCAAAAATACAAAGATGAGTTATCTATAAACGGTGATTTATCTTATTTAAACTTAGATTGGAAACCAGTACCTATTATACCTAAGTTTGTAGATATAGTTGTTAACGGTATTTCAGATAGACAATTTGATATAAAAGCATATTCACAGGACCCTTATGGAGTAAACAAAAGGACTAAGTATATGGAGTCTCTTATTAGAGATATGCAGACTAAAGAGTTAAATGAATTCGCAGAAGCTGAGTTTGGAGTTAACTTGTTTGAAAACGATCCAGAGACATTACCGAAAAACAAAGAAGAGCTAGATGTCCATATGCAACTTAGCTATAAGCAGCAAGTTGAGTTAGCTGAAGAACAAGCTTTAAACGTATTGTTAGATGGCAACAAGTATGATCTTATAAAAAGAAGATGTAATTACGATATAACCACGATAGGTATAGGTGCAGTAAAAAATACTTTTACAAAAGCAGAAGGAGCTAAAGTAGAATATGTAGATCCAGTTAATTTGGTTTGGTCATATACTGATTCGCCTTATTTTGATGATATATATTACGTAGGAGAAGTTAAGTCTGTTCACTTAAATGAACTTAAAAAAGAATTCCCTTGGTTAACAAATGATGATTTAAAAGAAATAGCAAGTCAGTCTGTAAGTAATAGTGGTTTTTATAATAGAACTATAAACAATAACGACGAAGACGATTCTAATACTGTTCAAGTGCTGTACTTTAATTACAAGACTTTCACTAACGAAGTATACAAAGTAAAAGAAACAGCTACTGGAGCTTCTAAGATAATACCTAAAACAGATGAGTTTAATCCTCCTGAAGAAATGTATGAGGAATATGGTATATCAAAATTATCTCAGTCGTTAGAAGTACTATATGAAGGAGTAAAGATTGTAGGTGGTAAAATGCTTAAATGGGAGATGGCTAAAAATATGATACGTCCTAAGAGTGATTATACTAAAACTAAAATGAATTATAGTATTGTTGCACCTAGAATGTATAAAGGTAGAATAGAGAGCATCGTTTCGCGTATAACAGGTTTTGCTGATATGATTCAGTTAACGCATTTAAAATTACAACAGGTAATGTCTAGAATGGTTCCGGATGGTGTTTATCTTGATGCAGACGGTTTAGTTGAAGTTGATTTAGGAAATGGCACAAATTACAATCCACAAGAAGCATTAAATATGTTTTTTCAAACAGGTTCTGTAATTGGTAGATCATTTACGCAGGATGGAGATATGAATCCAGGCAAAGTACCTATTCAAGAAATATCAACTGGTTCAGGTGGTGGAAAAATGCAAAGCCTTATAGGTAACTATAACTACTATATGCAGATGATACGCGACGTAACTGGACTTAACGAAGCTAGAGATGGAAGTACTCCAGATTCTAGAGCATTGGTTGGTGTTCAAAAAATAGCTGCAGCAAATTCTAATGTAGCCACAAGACATATATTAGATGGTAGTTTGTTTTTAACAGCAGACCTGTGTGAAGGATTATCTTTAAGAATTTCAGATATAATAGAGTACTCACCAACTAGAGAAGCTTTTATTCACAAAATTGGTAACCAAAACGTTGCTGTGCTGGAAGAAATGAAAAATCTTCACTTGTACGATTTTGGTATTTTTATAGAGCTACAACCAGACGAAGAAGAAAAAGCTGTATTAGAAAACAATATTCAAGCAGCTGTCCAAAGCGGGCTTATTGATTTATCCGATGCAATTGATCTTAGAGAGATTAAAAATTTAAAGCTAGCTAATCAATTACTAAAGATAAGAAGAGTAGAGAAACAAAAGCGTGACCAACAAATTCAACAGCAAAATATACAAGCACAAGCAGATGCGAACGCTCAAGCTCAACAAGTAGCTGCTCAAGCAGAGGTGCAAAAAAACCAAGCTCTTACACAGCAAAAGATAGAATTAGAAAACGTTAAAGCTGGTATTGCTGATCAAAAACTAATGAAAGAAGCTACATTAAAGAAAGAGCTTATGCAATTAGAATTTGAAATGAATATGCAATTAAAAGGTATAGAAGTTAACAATCGTAAAGCAGAAGTAAGCGATAAAGAAGACCGAAAAGACGAAAGAACTAAACTACAAGCAACGCAACAAAGCGAATTAATAAATCAAAGACAAAACAGTTTACCGCCTAAAAACTTCGAATCCTCAGGAAACGATATACTTAGCGGTGATTTCAGCTTAGGTTCCTTCGACCCTAAGTAATAATAATAGTAACAATTATATAATATTTTATCATGGAAGAACAATTAGAACAAGCTAACCCTGAAGTGGAAGTAGCTAAAGCAGAGGATACTAGTCCTATGTCATTCGAAGATGGTGTTATTAAAGTTAATTTAAATGACCTTAATAAACCTCAAGAAGAAAGTGTTCCAGAAGCACAGCCAGAACCAGAAGCGATTGTAAATGAAACAGTTGAAACTGAAGAGGTAGCTGAAGCACCAGAAGCTCCAGTTCAAGAATTACAGCAAGAACCGGAATCTTATATTGAAGAAATAACAGATGAAGAAGTTCAAGAAGTCACTGAAGAATTAGAAGAGCAAGTAGAACAAGCGTTAGTTGAAGCTGAGGCTGGTATAGAATTACCTGAGAATATACAAAAGGTAGTTGAGTTTATGAACGAGACAGGTGGAAGCTTGGAAGATTACGTAAAACTAAATACAGATTACTCTTCTTTAAACGAAGATCAATTACTTAGAGAATACTACGAAAGCACAAGACCTCACTTGGATAAAGAGGATATTGATTTTTTAATGGAAGACAATTTTTCATTTGATGAAGATATAGACGAAGAAAGAGATATACGTAGAAAAAAAATAAGTAAAAGAGAAGAGCTTTCAAAAGCTAAAAATCACCTAGATGGATTAAAAACTAGGTATTACGATGAAATAAAAGCTGGATCTAAATTAAATCCAGAGCAAGTAAAAGCGGTAGAATTCTTCAACCGTTATAAACAAGAGAATGAAGAAGCAACTAGAGTAGCTGAAAGCCAGTTATCTACATTTAAAAATAAAACAGAAAGTCTGTTTTCTAATGATTTCAAAGGTTTTGATTTCAACGTTGGAGAAAAGAAATTTCGTTTTAAAGTAAACAATGTAGATCAGGTAAAAGACACCCAAAGCGACATCAATAATTTGGTCAAGAAGTTCTTGAACGATAAAAATGAAATGAATGACGCTGCAGGTTATCACAAGTCTTTATTTACAGCTATGAATGCAGACAAGATTGCTAATCACTTTTATGAGCAAGGAAAATCCGACGCTATGAAAGCCAGCATGCAAAAGGCAAAAAATATTGACATGAATCCTCGAGGAGCTCATGAAAATGTTAAACCACCTAACGGCTGGACGGTTAAGTCAATTAAGACTGGTAGTTCTTCTAAATTTGGAATAAAAACTAGAAAATAAAACTTAAAAATTTAAAATTATGGCATTCGAAGAAAGCGGAGGAGCATTAGCACATTTGACTCCAAGACCAACACAAACATTATTTAATGACAACTATCTCTCTTTAGCAGAGATGAACTTTACACAACAGTTCTTACCAGAAGTATATGAGAAAGAAGTAGAAAGATACGGAAACCGTACTATCTCTGGATTCTTACGTATGGTAGGTGCTGAAATGCCTATGGCATCTGATCAAGTAGTTTGGTCTGAGCAAGGTAGATTACACATTGCTTATGATGACGTAACTGTTACAAACGGAACTACTATTTCTATTCCAGCAGTAGCAGGTGCTTCAAAAAATCTTATCGGTGCAGGTGCTACTATCGTAATAGCTAACGCAGCAGGAACAACTGTTGAAAAAGCTTATGTACAGAGCGTTGCAACAGTAGCAGGCGTTGCTACTCTTACTGTAACTGGCTATGCAGGAGCTATTAGCTTTACTGCAACTGGGGACGCGAAAGTATTTGTATACGGATCTGAATATGCAAAAGGAACTAGCAATGCTGGAACTTCAGTAGACGCTGCTTTTGAACAATTTAGCAATCAACCAATTATACTTAGAGACAAGTATAACGTTAGCGGTTCTGACACTGCTCAAATTGGATGGGTTGAAGTTACTACTGAAGCTGGAACTTCTGGATACTTATGGTACTTGAAGTCTGAGCATGAAGCTAGAATCCGTTTCGAAGACCAATTAGAAATGTCTATGATTGAAGCTGAAAAATCATCAGCAGGTATTACTGTTGCCAGCTCTACTTTCGGTGGAGGAAGTACACTAAAAGGTTCTGACGGTTTATTCGCAGCTCTTGAAAATAGAGGTCTTGTTTACGCTTCAGCAGATTTTGACGGACCAGACGGGTTAGATGAATTTGACGCTATTTTACAAGAACTAGATAAACAAGGAGCTATTGAGGAGAACATGATGTTTTTAGACAGAGCTACTTCTTTATCTATTGACAACATGTTAGCTCAACAAAATTCTTATGGAGCTAATGGTACATCTTACGGTGTATTTAACAACTCTGAAGATATGGCTTTAAACTTAGGTTTCTCAGGATTCCGAAGAGGTTCTTATGACTTTTACAAAACTGACTGGAAATACTTAAACGATTCTACCACTCGTGGATTAGTTGGAGATATTGAGGGGGTTATTGTACCAGCTGGAACTTCTACAGTTTATGATCAACAATTAGGTAAAAACATTTCAAGACCATTCTTACACGTACGTTATAGAGCTTCTGAGGCAGACGATAGAAAAATGAAATCTTGGATTACTGGATCTGTTGGTGGAAACTATACAAGCGACGAAGATGCAATGAATGTACACTTCTTATCTGAAAGATGTTTATGTGTACAAGGTGCTAACAACTTTGTATTATTGAAAAAAGCGTAGAGCTAAATTAATGTAATTATTACCCTCGTTGAATCTACGGGGGTAATTATTACTCTTATTAAACTATTAAATTATATTATATCATGGCTAAACAAGCTACAGCTAAAAAAGTTGAGGTTGCTCCTCAGCAAGCAGTTAAACCTGCTGTAAAAACACCTACTAAACCAGTATTTGAATTTAAAGACAGAACGTATTATATAGCTACAGGTAAATCTCCTTTAGCTTACGCACTTAACTCAAGACATTCTTCAAGAAAACCTTTATTGTATTTTGACAAAGAGTCTGGTTATCAAAGAGAATTAAGGTATGCTACTAATCAAAAATCTCCATTTGTAGATGAGCAAAAAGGAGAAAGTACTTTAGGTAGAATTGTTTTTAGAAACGGTACATTAACCGTAAAAAAAGAGAATGTTAGTCTTCAAAAATTATTATCTTTGTATCACCCTTTAAAAGATACAATATACAAAGAACTTGATAAAGAAGCTGATTCTGTTAACGAATTAGATTGGATTGAATTAGAATTAGAAGCTCTTACGGCTGCTAAAAGCATTGAAATAGATCACGCTGAAGCTATCTTAAGATCAGAATTTGGAGAGGAAGTTACAAGGCTATCTTCTAGTGAATTAAAAAGAGACTTAATGATATTTGCAAAAAGAAATCCTGTTTTATTTTTGGATTTAGCTAATGACGATCATATTCAATTAAGAAATACAGGAGCAAAAGCTGTTGAAGCTGGAATCCTAAACCTATCTGCAGATCAACGCACATTTACTTATGGTGCTGGAGGTAGAAAATTAATGACAGTACCTTTTGATGAACATCCTTATTCAGCATTAGCGTCTTACTTTAAGACCGATGATGGAATGGAAGTTTACAAAGCAATTTTAAAAAGACTTTAATAGAGTCACTATATAGTAGTTAGGCTGCTTTAATAGTGGCCTAATTATTATAAATAAATAAAAAAATAAATTATGGCTGTAAGCGTAGATGCTGTTTATCAGAAAGTATTAGCAATACTAAATAAAGAACAAAGAGGCTATGTAACTCCTCAAGAGTTTAACCTATTTGCTAATCAAGCACAAAGTGATCTTTTTGAGCAATACTTTTATGACATAAATCAATTTGGTAGAGTGCCTGGAAACAGTACAGAGTATTCAGATATGTTAACTCTACTTAATGAAAAAATAAATATTTTTGAAAATATAGCAGAACCTACTAGATCTGGATTATATTTTATACCACCTAGTGATTTATATAGACTAGGCTCAGTGGTTTACAAAAATACAACAACCGATTCTTTCGGTACTTCTTCAACAGAAAGCGTCGAAGCAGAGCGTATAAATGCAAATGAATTTTTGTACATAAACGCATCACCTTTGACTAAACCAAAAAACGTTAGACCTGTATTTGTATCTAATTCAAGTGGGATTAGAATTTATGGAAATTCAGAGATTACCGATACTACTAAAGTAGAGTTACAATATATAAAGAAACCAGCTAAAGTTGAATGGAACTATCAAATGGTATTTGGAGAAGCTTTGTATGATTCGTCAGCGTCTGTTGATTTCGAGTTACATACAGCAGAAGAAGTAGAGCTTGTTGTTAAAATACTAGAATTATGTGGTTTATTAATAAAAGACATTAGTTTGTATCAAGTAATGAACCAAGAAGAACAAGAGACTATTCAACAAGAAAAAGCATAATATATGGGTTTAATAAATAAAACAGACGAACAATATTACTTAGGTCCAGACGGTGTTTGGGATAGTTGGGATGAGAATTACGGCAGTTACCAATTCACTAGTATAAAAGATATTATAAACAATTTCATAATATCTTACACAGGTGAGGATAAAATTATAAGTAAAGTAAAAAGATCTGATGTAGCTTTTCATGCTCAACGAGGTATCCAAGAATTTAGTTTTGATTTATTACCTTCTGTAAAATCTCAAGAAATAGAAATAGGACCTAGCTTAGGTTTTATATTACCTAAAGATTATGTTAACTATGTAAAATTAACATGGGTTGACGGAAGCGGAGTAGAACGTATCATATACCCTACATCTAAAACAAGTAATCCATTACCATTAACACAAGATAGTAATTACGAATACTTATTTGATAACAACGGGAATATAATTACTGCTGACAATTCTGAAACAAAGAAGAGATTTGAAAAGGCAACAGGTGATTCTCAAAATATGGATGACACTGATACCACAGCTTTAGAAAGTTTTGGAGCTAGATTCGGCAGTACACCTGAGAACATGCAGAAGAACGGTGTCTTTTACATTGATCAAATAAAAGGAAGTATATTTTTTGATTCATCAATGGTTTCAAAAATTGTTACTTTAAAATATATCTCAGATGGTTTAGGATCAGATGAGGAAATGGTTGTTCATAAGTTTGCTGAAGAAGCACTATATAAGCATATAGCTTATTCTGTATTATCTACAAGAGCTAATACTCCAGAGTATTTAGTTAGTAGGGTTAAAAGAGAAAGAGCCGCCGCAAAACGAAACGCAAAAATAAGATTGTCTAATATTAAGATCGAAGAAATTGCTCAAGTAATGCGCAACAAGTCTAAGGTTATAAAACACTAATATATGCCAGAGTTACTACATACATTCAATTCGGGGAAAATGAATAAAGACCTCGATGAAAGATTAGTGCCTAATGGACAATATAGAGATGCGCTAAACCTAGAACTTTCTACATCAGAAGGATCTAATGTAGGCGCGTTACAAACAGTGTTAGGCAATACTCTTAATTCTAATAAAAGTTTAAACCCTACTACAGGAGTTATAACGAAATGGACTTCTAATTTTATATCAAACTTATCTAATCCTAAAGTAATAGGTACACACAGAGATAATATAAATGAAAAGATATATTGGTTCATCGCTTCGGATTCTATCAGTGCAATAGCTGAGTATGATCAAATAGATGACGTTATAGCACCTATAGTGGTCGACGCTCAATCTATTTTAAATTTTAGTACAAACTACTTAATAACCGGTATAAGCGCTTTAGAAGGCTTATTAATGTGGACTGATGATCAAACGGAACCTAAGCTAATAAATATAGAGCAGTGGAAAGAAGCATCAATAGATTTCGGTACTCATACTGTTTTCAATGGTAGAGATTTTTTAGAAAGTGATTTAACTGTAATTAAGAAGTATCCTTTAACCGCTCCAGAGTTATCATTAGCTAACACTAGAGCTGTGGATTCAAACGGTGACCCTGCTGCGGTAAGCAATGTTACTTCGGCTACTTTTACACAAGCAGATCCTGGAGATCCTGCGGAAATAATTGCAAATCCGCCAGGAACATCAAAAACACTTAATTGGTTACAAACTCCTTTACCTTTTTTTAGAGTAGGGGATACTTTATTGCTAACTACAAGTGGAGAAGACGATGATTCAAACCCTCAAAACTACGAAGCTAGAGTTCAAATAACCTCTATCCCAGCAGGTAACGAGCAACCTTATGCTGTTGTAAGTGTATTATCTGTTTCTGAAAATGTACAAACAGGTGATTTACAGTGGGATACAATATTAGAAGAGGATGATCCTTTATTTGAATTTAAATTCCCTAGGTTTGCTTATAGATGGAAGTATGAAGATAATCAATATTCTTCTTACTCTCCGTTTACTTCGGTAGCTTTTTTACCTGGAGAATTTGAGTACAACCCTTTAAAAGGCTACAACTTAGGTATGAGAAACAGCCTGCGTCAGTGTCAGATAACAGAATTTATAACTTCAGATATTCCCGCAGATGTTATTGAAGTGGATTTATTATATAAAGAATCTGGTAAGAATAGTGTATACAGGATAGATACATTTAAAAAAGATGATGAAATTTGGATTGCTAATAAATTTGATATTGAATCAGAGGTAATCAGTTCTATTATACCAGCTAACCAGCTTATAAGACCATGGGATAACGTACCTAGAAAAGCTAAATCATTAGAAGTTAGCGGAAATAGATTAATTTTTGGTAATTATTTACATAATTTTACATTGTTAAATAATCTAAACTTACCTATAAAGCCTTTAATAAATACGGTAATAGGGCCAAATCCTATTTATACAGACGATAACAATGAAGCTATTGGTCAACCTATACCTGGAGTTGCTCACCCTTCTATAAAATCACAAAGAACATATCAAGTAGGTGTAGTTTACCATGATAAATACGGTAGACAAACTCCGGTATTTACATCGGAATCTGCAGCTAGAAAATTACCTAAAGTAGAAGCTAATTTTTACAATAGAATATCAGCTCAGTTATCAAGTTTGCCTCCTGAAGGTTTTACACATTTTTCTTTTTACGTTAAAGAAAACTCACAGCCTTATTATAACTTAGCAATGGATAGATGGTATGCTTCTGATGATCAGAATGTATGGATAACTTTTCCTTCAGCTGAAAGAAATAAAGTAAAAGAAGATTCTTTCTTGGAGTTAAAAAAGAGACATGACTCTAATGACTTCGTTTCTGAACCAGCAAGATATAAAGTTATAGCTATTTCAGATGAAGCTCCTTTATTTATAAAAGAAAAAATACAGTCTTACGGCGCCTTAAGCACGAACTTCTTGGAAACAGGCTTTCCTTTAGAAGATTATTCATACGTAGATATTCCTAAAACAGCTTTTGAAGAGAGTACTATATTTGATGCATCAAAGCAATCAGATTCAATAGTAAGGATAATAGGCGGGTCTAATAAGTCTAATTGGTATGATATAATATCAACTTCATTTTTAGAAACCGGAGATGAAAGATACAGAGTAGCTATCCAAGGTAGATTTGGACCAGACATAAGCTTTACATCTACAGATGGTACGTATGAAAATAGAGTAACATCAGGGTTATCAATAGAAATAGCTGTTAAAAAAACAGAGAATAAAGCCGAATTTGAGGGAAGGTTCTTTGTTAAGCTATATAGAGATCCCACTTTAGAAGCAAACGTATTAACTACGGCTAATGCAGATGAATACGCTATAAATACTTCTGTAAAAGTAGGTTATGTAAGCGGTGCAACTAATCTAGGCAGAAGCTGGTGGCAAAGTTATGGAGCAAACTGGTTTATTGACAATGTTTACGCTATTGTTGGGGGAACAGGAGAAGGCTATTCAGAAACAAACGGTACGTTTAACATAGATATATCTTTCGGAGGTATTTGGCCTGAAGGTTCTGATTTTAACGTAGGTAGAACTGTGTACAGTGAGTATAAAGACTTTGTAGACGCGATAGAATCTACAGGTACTAGATTTAAATGGAAAGAAGATGGTCAAGAAACTGTATATGAGATAACTTCATCTAGCAATAAAAGCAGAATACGTAATTACCGTAAAAGTTCTAGAACAGCATCATTTAACGATGGCTCTAACAAAAGAAAAAGATGGTCTATAACTGCTAAAATAGTTTCAGATCCACCATCAGAGGTTTTTTCACCAACAGAAAACAACTCTGAAAAAGGTTCTAGCGCTTACTCTATGGAAATATTAACGCCATTTTATTTAGAAAAAAGCTTTACTAGCACAATACCAGGTGTATGGGAGACAGAACCTATTGAAGCTACTGAATTAGAACTTTATTATAAAGCATCTAATATATTACCTATAGCTAATCACAACGACGTGCACTACCTACCATGGCATAACTGTTTTTCTTTTGGTAATGGAGTTGAATCAGATCGTGTTAGAGATGATTTCAATGCACCCACAATTGACAATGGTCCTATAGTGTCTTCTATATTAGATGAACCATACGCAGAAGAAAGAAGAAGTACTGGTTTTATATACTCAGGTATATTTAATTCTATTTCAGGTGTAAACAACTTAAATCAATTTATTCAAGGCGAAAAAATAACATTAGACTTAAACCCTAGGTTTGGATCTATTCAGAAACTATGGTCTAGAGACACGGACTTAATTGCTTTTTGTGAAGATAAGGTATTAACTGTACCTGCTAATAAAGATGTATTATACAGCGCAGGAGGGAATGCTTCACTTACAGCTTCCAACAGAGTATTAGGCACACCAAGATCTTATGCTGGGGAATACGGTATTAGTAAGAACCCAGAGTCTTTCGCTAATTACGGCTTCAGAGCTTATTTCACAGATAAAGCTAGAGGTTCAGTTATGAGGTTATCTAGTATGTCTGGAGGTGGAGGAGATGGTTTAACACCTATATCTTCTGTAGGAATGGACGCTTTCTTTGCGGACAACTTAGCTGTGTCTACTTCAATGGTTGGTGGTTATGATGATAACAAAAAAGCTTATAACCTGAGTATCAATGGTTTAACCAGTACTTGGGCTAATAAATTAAAAGCTAATAAGAAAGTGAACGGAGAATGGGTTGAATACACACCTACTTCAACAGTCGCAACATTTAAAGAAGACGTTAAAGGATGGCAAACTAGAAAGAGCTTTGATAACGTTGAAGGCTTAATATCTTTAAATAATAGGTTATATACTTTTAAAGAAGGTTTATTGTGGGAACATGGAACTGCTGATTCTATTAGAGTTAATTTTTACGGTGTTCAATATGATTCATCTATAAATTTATTAATAAATGAACAACCTAACAGTATTAAGTCTTACAATACTTTAAACTATTCAGGTACAAAGTCAAGGGAATATGTGTATAGCAATGATACTTACACAGACATTTCTATAGCAGAAGTAAAAAGTGCAGGTATAATACCTACATCTTCTAGCTTAAGCGAAGCAGGTTGGTACACTAAGTATATAGAAACAGACGTACAAAAAGGAGGTGTTGATCAATTCTTAAATAAGGAAGGTAAATGGTTTCAATACATAAAAGGAGATGAAACTTTCTTTAATACGAATAGTGATAACAATATAGATTCAAGCGATTTTTCTGTTCAAGGTATTGGTAGACCAACTTCTATAACGGGAGATATAACACCTAGCGTATTCAATGTTAGGGTATTCGTTGATCCTTCTTGTTTTACAACAAACCCTTTAAAACCCCAATAGCAATATGAGTACAGTAATTGATAATTTTACAGTAACCGAAGTAAACCACGTTGTTTCTTCCGGAGGAAGCATTCCTTCTACTGTTTTAACATTAAGTCCTTTATCAGGATATGTTATAACTGCTACAGATTTTTCAGCAACAATAGCGTCTCCTCTGCAGTCTGTTGTTTTTTCGCAAGACGGAGAAAACGTTTTAATGACTATAGTGTTTATAGCAGGGTTCACAATTACCAGCGATCTCTCTGTTCCTGTATGTATAGATGGAGCATCTGTTTTGATACCTATAACGCTTAACGGTGTATATAATTCTACAGTATCAAACGCTACGCCTACAAGTAATGGCACTTATGCTGCTAGCGGTAATTTTAATAACACAACAACTGTTTTGACAAAAACATTTACTGCAGATACTGGTAAGTATTTTTACTCTTTACCTACCGCTACATTAGCTACAGGTAACGCTAATAGCTACAATATATCAAACGCAACAACATCCGATGCTAATTCTAATGTGGTTTCTTCAACATTTACAATAGATTATACATTTCCTAGCTCAAACGTTTCAGGAGATGTTATAAATTTTATAGCAGAAGCTATAGAAATATATGTACCTGCGGTGTTTGTTAATTCTTACAGTATTAATTCTTCATCATTACTTACAGGAAGTGAAAGCAGAGTTATAACACTCACTGGTAACTCAGGAGCTAATTACACCTTAGATGTACAAAATTCAGGATCTACTGTAATACTAAACACTTCAGGAGTAATACCTGCTAGTGGCACTGTAGATATAACTATAGCGTTTCCTTCCTCTGTAGCTTCTGAAACATACACTATTACACTTAGTGGTGATTTAAACCCAAACACTATATGTAGCTCAGGTTGTTCTTTAGCTCCTAGTTTTACTATAAGTTCTGTTATACCAACTGCGATAGCGGCAACGTATCAAGCTCATGAAAACCAGAGTACTACGATTCAGTTAAACGGTTCAGATCCTTTGGACCAGCCTTTAACATATATAATAACATCTTTACCTACAGGTACATCAACGCTACAAACTACAGGAACAACCCCGACGATTATAAACGAAAATAATATTCCTTTCACTTTACCAACTGATAGCGATGGGATAAATAATGAAGTTGTTTTTATTGCTGCATCTAACGCTGGAACAGATGGTTTCGGTTTTAAAGTTAATAATGGGACAAATGATAGCGCTGAAGCAACCGCTACTGTAGATATAGTAAGCGAACAAGTTATTTGGGTAGAAACACCGATAACACCTGACGGAGACGGTCAAACTTTTTATACTTTGGGAGATGAAGCTGGAACATTTGGCTTTTATCCTGACGATTTTTATTATAGTAGTATATCATTTTCGTGGACTAGAAACAACCAAGACCCTATTCAGTTTGTTTTTTACACAAACGGAGTGCGGTCAGAAATCCCTACCACAACTGCTTATCTGGGTGCTTTCGGTTTTTCAAAAGATGATGAAACTAGCATATCAGTTAGGCATAGAACAACGACAACATTTTCGAGTTTTGAAATGAGCGTTTGCGTAGTACCTACGTGGGACCCACCTTTTTGCGAAGAACCAACATTTTCGCCATTGACTTTGCATTAGCGACGATACCTATAACAGCTTCGTATATAAGAGATCTACCAGGTGATGGAGAATTAACAAGTGTTACCGAACCTACTATGGAGCTAGACGTAGGCGCCTCAGGTCCATTTAAAAGAACGTTTACAGCAGTTACACCTAGAATCACTTCTGCTCCAGGAGGAGGGGGTAGTCGCTTTGACTATGCGATAATAGTACAAAATACATCTAATGCTGTAGGCATACAGCCGGTTTCAAGCAATATAACACCGTCTAGTATCAGCACCACCGCTGCAAGTACAGTAACATTAACATGGAGCATATTCTTAGAGGTTACCGATGGAGGTACTGTTGCTAGCACCGATGTTTGTGATATAAACATGTTCATTATAGGAGACGCATAAAAAATAAATATATGGGATCAATAACAATAAATTTTGCAAATAAAATACAAAACTCTGTTCAAACAGGAGACATTGCTTATTATACCAATGACGCTAAAGGAACTGTTTTAGTAAAAATGGGAGCGATAACAAGCATTACAAGCAGCAGTATTACATGTCAAATACCTGGAAACACTGTGGGACCTACTAACAATAGTTTTATATTGTTTACTAAAGATAACAAAGCTAATTTAACTTCACTGGTTGGATACTTCGCTGAGGTGCAATTTAGAAACGACTCTCAAGACTACGCAGAGTTGTTTTCTGTTGGGTCTGAGGTATTTGAAAGCAGTAAATAATACGTAATAATAAACTATAAAAACTTAATAAAATGATAGGACAAATTGTAGGAGCAGTATCAGGCATAGCTGGCGGACTTATCGGCGGAGGTAAACGAAGAAGAGAGCAAAGAGAAGCTCAAGCTGAGTATGCTGCAAATAAAGCTAGGTTTGAAGGATTAGATACTTCTAATGTGTATAAGAATATGGAGAATACCATGGAAGACCTTACTGTTAATACGCAGGCTGCTGAGTTTCAAGCAGAACAAGCAAATCAGGGTTTATCTAATATAATGGGTTCAATGCAACAATCTGCAGGGGGATCTGGTATTGCAGCAATGGCTCAGGCCTTAGCAGGTCAACAACAACAGCAAGCAAGACAAGCTTCTTTAGATATAGGTAGGCAGGAGCAAGCTAATCAGATGGCTGAAAGAAAACAAGCTGGTCAATTACAATTATACGAAGCAAAAGGTGAATTAATATCCAGAGACGCTGAACAAGAGAAAGTAAGTACAATGCTCGGTATGTCTCAACAAAGATTAGCGGACGCAACCCAAGCTAGACAAACAGCTACCAGTAGTCTTATTGGAGGTATTGGATCCGCAGCAGGCGTAGGAGCAGAAGTGTTTGCAAAAGGCAAATTAAGAACGGCTTTGGATAAATATAATCCAAAAAAAGAAGTATAAGAATATGGATCAAGGATTAGTAAGGGGAGAAGCCTTAATAGGTAAGAGCAAACAACAAAACTGGGCAAAAAGCTTCCAAGAAGGATTTGAAGGTGTTTTGCAAGAGGCCGCTGTAAATAGAGCAAAAGATTTAGCAGAGAAAAAGGCTATTAATAATCGAGTAGGTAATTATATAAATCAATTAAACTCAGATATAGATTTAACTGAATTAATGCCTTCTCAAAATAAAGCGGTTAAAGACTATTTAGTTGAAAACAGGAATAAATATGCAAGTTACGCTTCAGAAATAGCAAAGATAGAAGACCCATCTGACTCTAGATACCTTGAACTTGTTGACAAGATGAATGGAATTAAAAGGTCTTTTGGGAACTTAGCTGGTCAACTTAAAAACTTTAAGCAAGATAAAGTATCATATTTAAAAGATTTTGATGACAAACGTATCTCTAATGGTAATACTATTGGTTCTTTAGGAACAGCAGCTAACTTATATACTGAAGACGGAGGAATGAGCGTTGGTGGAGGTGGGCAATTACTTTTTATAGACAAAGATAAGAACGAATACGCAAACTACAGTTCTTTACAAAAACCTTTTCTAAAAGACTTTAAAGCAGCAGATAATTTACTTAAGTTGAATGAAACCGTATACAAGTCAGGCCAATCTTTAAGTGGAGCTCGAAAAAATATGATTAAGAATCGATTGAAAAACATGATAAATTCCGGAGGTAGAGACACTTTACTTTCTTTAGCTTCTGATGATTTCCTTATTGAAGGCGGATTAAACTTGCAAGATCCGTCTATATTTGAGCCAGGTAATGAAGATTTACTTTCTAGGAAAGTATTAGATAGTTATATGGACGCTTTATCTGATACAGCGACACAAGGAGCTGCGGATGCGAGACCAGCTACAGGAGCAGGGAGTAGTGGTTTTTCGGGAGCATTAAACGACGAAATTCGTTTAGCTGAGCCTGTTGTTGCTAGAGATGCAGTTAATTTTGCTTCTATCGCTAATATTAAAGCAACTAGTCAGCAAACAGAGCAAAAAACACAGGCTATCGTGCAAGCTATAAATAATATAGATCCTACGTCTAACGAGAGACCGTACATATCTAGAGGTCAAATGTTTGATTACTTTACGGAAGCAGGAGATTATGACAGCAGAGAAGAAGCTGTCACTCAATTTAAGAAAAAGTACGGTAATGCTCAGATATTCAAGTTCAACCCAACATACGCTGGTGAATCTAGACCTTTAGCTGTCAATGTAAATAACCCTAGAGAATTATACGATCTTTATATACAAAGCTCAAACCTATCAGGTAAGGCAGCAAATTACTTCAGAGGGCAATTTGACAACTACACCAAATCTTCAGAATCAAGCGAATCTAAAAATAACAAAAACTCTTCTACCGGAGGGGGTTCATTAGACAATCTTTAATTAAATGGAAAAATTATTCAAAGTACTTTCTGAACAAGGTAAATATACTAAATCTTTCGAAGATTTTCAAACACAGTTTGGATCTACGGAAGGGCAGAAAAAACTATACGGAGCGTTAGAAAGCGCAGGTGATTATACTAAATCTTTCGAAGACTTTAGTAACCAATTCTTTAGCAGCGATGTAGCAAAGATAAACGACTCTGCGAGTGCGGACCCAACTGTGGAGTCAAGCGTTATGGGGTTCAAATCGGAAGAGCCTTTATCGGCGTGGCAATCTATTAAGAATACATTCAAGAAAGCTGGCGAGCGTATTTATGATGTTGTTGAGTTTTGGGGTACTGACGAAGGAGCTAACTCTGGACTAGATATAGCTACAAACTCGGTTTATTCTTTATTGTCAAGCCAAGAAGACGTAGATGAATATGCTAAAAATAACCCTGGGTTTATGTCAGAAGGCTTAGGTTCGGAAGCAACTATAGAGGCTATAAAAAAATACAAAGTAGAACAGGATGAGGGCAATTTTGCTACTAAAGGTCTTGTAGCTAGTGCTAAAGATGGGGACGTAGGTGGACTTATAGCCGGTAGCATTGAAGCTTTAGTAAATGCTTTTTCTAGTGGTGTATATTTTTTAGGTACAGCTGGAGCTGGAGTCTTTTCTGAAGTTGCTGCTGAAAATTATATTACATATAACGAACAAAAAGCTGAGAACTTAGGCGTATCTTTAGAGGAACTTATTAGATCAGGTGAAGCAGATAATTTAGCTCCGGTTGGATTAGGTGCTGTTAGTGTTGGATTAGAAAGATTTGGATTTGGTAAAGTTTTAAAAGCTACTGCCGGTAAAAATATAATTAAAAACGCTAGTGCTAAACTTATATATAATAGAAAAGCTAGAAATGTTGCTAATATATTAGCGGCTGGGGGAACAGAATTTACTACGGAGATATTGCAGCATGCTACCGATAAAATAAATGAAGAATTTGGTAGAACAGCAGGAACAGAAGAAGACGCTAAGTTTGTGCAAGCTACTTTCGATGCTATATTTAGTGAAGAAGGGCTTGAGGCTGGGTTGCAGGGGCTAATAGGCGGTGGTGGATTAGCTGCAACAGGAACCGGTTATAGAGCTATGAACACAATAAGAACCACTGTAGATGGGGATTTAATTGATAAGAACTTAGAGGACTTAAGTAAGCTAAGAGTAAAATTAAATAAAGCCACTGATAAAACAGAAAAAGCTGGCATACAAAAACTAGTAGATACTAAAATATCTGAAATAGCTGACTCTGTAAGAAAAGGTGAAGACATATTTAACAGCCTTTCAGAAGGGCAATTAAAAGAAATAGAAAACTTAACCGACTTAGCTGATGCTTCAGCTTACCAGGTTATAGAATTGGATAAAAAGCTTAGGGCAGGTGAAATTGATAAAGCAGGATATGATTTAGCTTATCAAGGTTTTAAATCTGAATACGATAGCGTACGTCAGCAGCTTATTGATATGGAGCTTGAAAAAAATATAGGGCTAGCTAAAGAAGAAGCTGATGTTAGAGGCTTAGACTTTAAAACGTTTGAAACAAGTAAAGATGTTGCAGATTTTGTTGAAAAATCTAATATGCCTGAATCTGAAAAACAAAAATACCTTAACCCTAAAGATCCTAAAACAATAATATCAGCTTTTATAATTGGGAATAAAATAGTTATAGATAAAGAAGCCGCTAAAAAAACAGGATCTATAAATGTTGGTATGCACGAATTTTTGCACCCTGTTTTAAATAAACTTGTAGGAGACGTTAAAAGCCAAAGAAAAATGGTTAAGCAGTTCCGAAAATCTATGACTTCTAGTCAAAGAAGGTTTGTAGACAAGTCTATAAAAGACAGGAAATACACAGGTGATACTTATTATACAGAATATGTGAATATATTTTCTGATGCTTTGCGTAAAAAGCAAATAAACTATGATAAAACTACTTTTGAGAAAATAGGAGATGCTATAGTCAGTTTGTTTAAACCAGTGGGATATACTAATATAAGTTTTGAATCAGGTAAAGATGTATATAACTTTATTAAAGAATATGACCAAAGCGCCGAGCAAGGTAAGTTTACTGCTAAAGCCAAAGAAGCTCTAAAAGATGTAGACTTGTCAGACGCAGGCTTATCTACAGCTAAAATACAAAAATCTCAAACAGTAGAGCAAGCAGAAGCTAATCTACAAGCAGCAGAAGATGCTGATCCAAATGACCCTAGCTATCTTGATAATTTAGAGAAAGCAGAAATTGCATTAGAAGAAGCGGAAGAAGCAGCTAAAGCACCAAAACCGGTTGCTGAACCTGTTATTAAAAAAGAAGTTAAGCCTAAAGCCAAAGTTGCAAGACCTGAAAAACCAACAAGAACCACAGACTTAGGACCTAGAGATCCTATATCTAAAAAAATAATGTCTACTTACAACGAAGGCATGGAAAGCGTTGATAGACCTGAGTATAAAGCTAATAAACCTCTACCGTCTTCTTTAGAAAGAAAATTAATACCTTTATTTGAAGGTTATATTAATACTATTGTACAACAAAAGTTTAAACAAGCAAGCCCTGAAGCTTTAGAATTTCAAGACGCTTTGTCTATATTAAGAGCTGAGGTAAGTAATGCTATACGTACATTTAATCCTGCTAAAAACAAAGACTTAGCTGGTTACGTAAAGAAAATAGTTCAGACTAGGCAATCATTAATGTTTAAGGATGCTAGCAAAGAATTCACGTCGGATATAGAAGGAGATGCTGCTAAGGGTGTTGTTGCTACAGAAGATGAAGTAAGTGTTGATAGAAGTGGCGCTGTAGAAAGAGGCCAAGCTACTTTTGATCAATTAGAAGTTGTTGACGATGCTTTAATCGAAGATATATCCCAAGAGTTAGAAAAAGAGATAAGAGTAAGAACGCAAAAAGGAACATTGTCAGAAGCTCGTAAAGTTACTCAAAAAGTAAAAGGTAAATCATACGAAACTTTAGTGTCTTGGATTGAAGACTACGTTGAAAAAACATTGTTCAAAAAATTAAGTAAAAAGTTAGGTGCTGTTGGTCAAACAAAAGACAAGATTACTGGAGAGCAGAAAACCCGTATACCAGGTCCATACATAGACTTTTTAAACGATAAAAATACTTTTGATATAATTACTAAAGCTTTACCTATTAAAGTGCTTAAAAGTAACTATAGCAAATTATTCAAAGTAACTAAAATAGGTAGAGAAAAAACAGCAGAAGGTAATCCTATATTCAAGGTAGAGCCTACAACCCCAAAAGCTTTTTTACAATACTTTTTAGATGGTAAATATGGAACGCTTTTAGCTAGACAAAAACAGTTGTTTAGGGAAATACTTAGACCTGTAGCAAAAGAAGTTGTTGCTGATTACGCTACTCCTGAAAATTTGATTGAATTAAAATCAATACAAGAGCTTGCTCCAGCGGAATCTATAGACGCTATAGAAAACATAGTTTTAGACACTCAGTTAGCAAACCTTGAATCAAAGTTAGATAGATACAAAGGAGAAGAAAGAAGTTTTGATGTTATACAATTTAGTAAAGAAATAGATTCTAATGCTCCAAATGTAACTAATGAATTACTTTCTTTAGCTGGCCTTAATGCTGGTACTACTTTATTAAAAGACTCTAGTCAAGGTAAACAAAAGTTTTATATAGATAGGTTAGAAAAATACTACGAAACAAGAGAAGAATTTATGAGATTTCTACCTCCTTCTATAACAAAATTTAGAACATTAGCAGCGTCTATACTTGGTTTTGTATATAGAGAAGATGGGTCTTATTACGATTTTTATAAATATGATTACAAGAAAGCAGTTAATGAAGAAGGAGAAACGATAATGGATAAAAAGCGGCTTAACGATTTATTCGAAAGAGGGAAAGCTTCTTTTAAAAATAAACTTCTTGATTCCAAGGGCACCGTATCCGAATACTCTGATACTACAAAAAGCCTTATAGAAGAAGTAAATAAATTAATTGAAGAAGCAGATCTGGGAAGGCTAACACCTAACCTTCACTCAGGTAGAATTGCTGCAGCTAAAGCACAATTAAATAAAAATATAGTTATTGAGGCCTCATTAGCTCAAGAAGTGCTAAACCACTTAGGTAAAAACAATACGCTTAACACAAAAATAGCTGAGCTATATATAAGTCTTTTAAGAGATTTTGTCAAAGCATCGAAAAACAAAAAACAAGTTAAAGCATCTGTTGTTAATATGTTATTAGCTACAAATAATACCGTTAATGGGTGGAGATCTTTATCTTTTATATCTAGTATAATATATAATAAAAACAAAGTTACTGATTACTATTTTGAACACAATGATTCAATGAAGTTCGTTCTCCCTATTATACTTGTTCAAGTATTAGGAAAAGGCCCTATATCATTTGAAGTAGATTCTTCTTTAATACCTGTAGATTTAGCTAATACAAAAAACAAAAAGCAAAAAACTAAAGTAGGTAGCAAATCAGTTACTTATGAATTTTATAAAAAAGAATTATCTAAAGATAAAAATTTAGAAATTGTGACTATACAAGCGTCTAAGAGCGAAAGACTTAGCGTTGATGTTTACCACGGTGGAAATATACAAAAAACAGGTGACATAAATGGTATAGTTTATTTTTCAGAAGATAAAGCTCAAGCTGCAGAATATGCTAAAGGTAATTACGGAGAAGTTAAAAACTTTGTGATAAAAGCAGAAAACGTTGTTTCAGAAGAAAAAGTATTTGAAGTAATAGAAAAGCTGGGTATTCAGCCTAAAACAAAAGGTTATAAAGTAGATGAACTTAATTTATATGAGTTAATTGACCCTAGATTTGAACAAGAATCATTTTCTAAAAAAGATTTAAGTAGATTAACTAAAGCTCTTAAAAAGAAAGGTATAAAAGCTTCTAGGTTTACTGATACTGATTTGAAAACAGGTAAAGACACTACCAATATAGTAGTGTTTGATAAGTCCATAATTCAAGAATCTGATATTCAGTTTTCTAAAGGAATGAACGAAGTGTTTAACGACATGATTGAAGGAGCTACCGGTATTGAAACCTATAAAAGATTTTCTAAAGCTAAAGGTAAAGTAAGAGGTAGAAATAAAGGTAGATTCAAATTCTTTATTCCACCTTCAGCTGATGATTTTGCTGGACTACTATATAGATTATTAGGTAAAAAAGAACAAGGAAATCTTGACGCGGCTTGGTTTAAAGAAAAACTTTTTGATCCTTTTGCTAAAGGTATTAGAGACTTTGAAGCTTACAAGCAAAGAGCAACTAAAATTGTAGCTAAACTAAAGAAAGATATAAAAAATATACCTTCAGGTTTATCTAAAATTAATGAAACAGGTTTTACTAATGAACAAGCTGTTAGAGTATACTTATGGGTTAAGAACGGTCATGACATAGATGGATTAACTGCTACTGATCAAAAAGAGTTAATAAAAATAGTTAATGACAACCCTGCTTTAAAAAGATTTGCAGAAGAAGTTGATATTGCTTTGCAAGGTTACCCGGAACCTAATAAAGAGTGGCTTGCGGGCAGTATAACTACAGACGCTATAAATATGGTTAACACTGCTAAAAGAGCAGAGTTTCTTAAAGAATGGCAAGCTAATGCTGATTTAATATTTTCAGAACAAAATTTAAATAAGCTTAGAGCTGCGTATGGAGATAACTACGTAGAAGCTTTGAAAGATATGTTATACCGAATGAAGACTGGTAGAAACAGACCGTCCGGAGCTAACAAGCTTACTAATAAGTTTATGAATTGGGTAAATGATTCTGTAGGAACTATTATGTTCTTCAACACAAGATCGGCGTTACTTCAAACATTGTCTATAGCAAACTTTATTAACTGGGGAGATAACAATCCAGCTAAAGCAGCAATGGCTTTTGCAAATCAAAAACAATTTTGGGCTGATTTTGCAATGCTGTTTAATTCAGACTTCTTAAAACAAAGGAGATCCGGATTAAAAACGGATGTTAATGCTGATGACATTGCAAGCGCAGCTGAAACCTCTACCAATAAAGCTAAAGCAGTTTTAGCTTCAATGTTAAAAATGGGATTCTTACCTACGCAAATGGCAGATAGTTTTGCTATCGCAATGGGTGGTGCTTCATTTATAAGAAACAGAATAAACGCTCTTAAGAAAGAGGGCATGACCGAAGCAGAAGCCACGGATAAAGCGTTCTTAGATTTTCAAGAAATAGCAGAAGAGACACAACAGTCTTCAAGACCAGATAGAATATCTCAACAACAAGCTAGTCCATTGGGTCGTATTATATTAGCATTTGCGAATACTCCTATGCAATATATGAGATTAACTAAAAAAGCTTTCTTGGATCTTAAAAACGGACGTGGAGACAAAAGAACTAATATATCAAAGATAGCTTATTATATGTTTGTACAAAACATAATATTTTCCGCTCTACAAACAGCTTTGTTTTCAGTCTTGTTTGACGACGACGAAGAAGAGCTTGACAAAAAAGAAATAAGAATAGCTAATTCAATGCTTGACAGTATTCTTAGAGGAGTTGGGGTTTATGGAGCAATTGCATCTACAGGTAAAAACATATACTTAGAAATAGATAAGCAGTCTAAAAAACCTAAACCAGATTTTACTCAAGCAGCTATTAGATCTTTAGATTTATCGCCACCTATATCTTCGAAGATTAGAAAACTTATGAGTGCAGGTAGGGCTTTTAGCTTTAAAACCACAAGAGAAAAGATGGTAGGATTCGATTTAGATAATCCAGCTATATACGCAGGAGGACAAATTGTTTCCGCATTGACAAATATACCTTTAGATAGAGCTATTAAAAAAGCGGACAACTTAAGGACAGCTGTTGATAATGATACTAAATTTTGGCAATCTGTAGCTCTTGCTTTGGGTTATAGTAAATGGGATTTAGGATTAGTAGAAACATCTAAAACTAAAGGTAAGAAAAGTAAATTTGGAGTAACGAGTAGTTGGAAACGACCGATTAAAAAAAGAAAATTCAAAAGAGGAGAATAATATGAATGCAAGTGGATTAAGACTTTACATTATAAATGGCAGTGCGGTCGGTGTAGTTAATTTTTCGCAAATAGAAGATTGGCTAAAAATAATATTATTAATAGTTACTATAGGTTACACCGTGGCTAAGTGGTCTAGAATAAAAGACGAGGAAAATGAGTAAATATTTTAAAGACAAAGAAGAGAATATGAATGTTGATTTTCTTGCTAAATTAGATGAGGCAAGAGAATACGCTAATATACCTTTTATTATTAATTCTGCTTACAGAAGTCCAGAACACCCTTTATCAATTAAAAACCCTTCATCAAGTCATATTAAAGGTTTAGCAGTAGATATAAGTGCAAAGGATAGTAGAACACGCTTTTTAATATTAGATGCTTTATTAGCAGTTGGATTTAATCGTATAGGAATAGCAGATACATTTATTCACGT
>Ga0222717_10000785_pt1 | contig 26786 bp, 20 predicted proteins | sample C33_18DmetaG_FD_165053 | JGI IMG/M metagenome (GOLD analysis project Ga0222717, IMG submission 165053) | Estuarine water microbial communities from San Francisco Bay, California, United States - C33_18D | ecosystem: Environmental > Aquatic > Marine > Unclassified | place: USA: California... | reverse complement strand
TGCATGACATGAGTGAGTTTACTGACCCATCATCATACAAGTCTTATGATGACTTGAAGGCACGACTTGAAGTTGTGTTAGGTCAGGCGACTGGTTCTGGTTCTACTATGAAGAATGAATCATTACAGAGAACTGCCGAGACTGTTGGGTCTAAGTCAGTTGAACCTCAAGTGATACCGTCTGCTCCTCAACCGCAGGTCGCGATGGCATCTGAGGGAGATGATGATACATTATCCTACTTCGCGAAACTCGCGGCAGAGGATTAGGACTAAGGGGAGACTTTCGGGTCTCCCTTTTTTTATGCTATAGCATGGTCTACCACTGCCTCTGGGTCAGTTGAAATAGGTGAACCACCAATATATTCTTTTTCGCCTCCTCCTCCATTGTTATTAGTATTAGTGTTCGAAGAACTGTCATTTATATTCACAGTTGTTCCTGAAGTAGCTTTAGCGATAGCAGATTTTATTTCTTGTAGTAATTCGTTTCTCTTTTCTTGACTCTTACTCCAAGTAGAACCTTCTTTGAACTCTGCCGCAATATTAGACGAATCTCCACTACTACCCTCTAAATAATTTGGGTTTGCCTTCTCAAAATCAGATAATACACTTCGTTTCTGTTCAGTGTATGTTTTACCCGTAATTTCTTTGGTAATTCTATCTAAGTCTCTACTTCCATCACCTTTAAATCTACCATTCTTCATTTTGAACATTTTTAATTGTTCTTGAGCCTGTTCAGCAGTTAATCCTTCATACATCTCTGCTTCACCTGCATCAAGATTTTTTGTCGAAAATGACTTACCAGCTGCAATTCTTTCTAATCGTTTTTCATCTGCTTTGTTTTTCTTATTTGCTTGTTTGTAAGCATCATCAAATTCTTTTAATTTTTCCTTATCCCCTGTCTTTTTAATTTGTTCTCTAGTTCGGTTAAATGCAGTTGAATCTATTTGATTATCTATTGTTGTTCCAATAGTTTTACCTTGGAAAGATGTTGCAGACAAAGTTGCTGCCCCACCTGCTGATAATTTTTTACCTATAGCTCTTGCTGCTTTTGCTTGTGGAAGGGTATTTAGGTAGGGTATCTCACCTGCTTTTGATAGAACTGCTCCAGTAAGATTCATTGTACGCCCAAATGTATCTCTACCACCTTCTGCTATAAAGTTACCGAGTTTATTTGAATTAGCCAATGAACTTGATTTTGCAATTTTTGCCTTCTCCTTATCACTAAAGTCTTCGGAAGCCATAATACCTGTGGTATCTATAGTACTTCCTTTGCCAATGCCGTATTGTTCTGCGTTAGTAGTATCGTCACTTTGTTTTTTACCAAACAAGAAATCTTTAATTTTAGTTGCTACCTTTAGTACTTTACCAATACCTTTAAGTACTAAACCAATGACAAGTGCAGCAACAAGTACCTTTGCCAATGTTGCTACTAGACTAGTCATTTTAGAAAACACAAACATTTGGTTTTCTTTTCTAGTCCTCTCTCTCCATTTTTTAGTTTTAAATGTTCCGTCAGCTCTTGCTTTCTTTGCTTCTAGTTGAAACTTAGATATTCTTTGTAGTGGATTTCCTTTATCAAATCGGTCTTTCTTTGCTGCTTTACGGTTTTCTTTAATCTCCTCTCTGAGATTTTTCTTTTCCATAAGAATACGGTCAGCACGTTCTTTTTTTGCATTAACTTTGTCTTCTGCTCTTTGAGTCTTTCTCTCTTTATTTTCTGCTCTACCTTGCTCGGTCATATTTCTTCTGATACCACCTAGTTTTGTGGCAATTGTTGTCAACATACTTTCGCGAGTTACTGTTTCCTTTTCAGGTTTAACCTGTTTTACTGGTTCCTTTTCTCTCTTTGGTGCTTCACCGATTGCTTCTTTAACACCATCTATTTTCTTCGTTATCGTTTCTACCCAAGGAGGGGGTTTCATGTTCATGTCTTGTTTTTTGGGAGTTGAGTTTGGAGTTATACTCCGTTTTTGCATGAATGTCTTTGCTTGTTCTTCAATGGTTGGTTTTTTCTTTGGTGTGGATAAAACCTCTGGCGCCCTTTCGGGTTGTTTGGGCCCAATAGATTCTTTATATTTTTCACTTAAAACTATAGGTGTGCCAGCGCCAGCTGGGGGTCCAAAAGCAGCTGTTTTATAGGCGTTCTTTGATTTTTTAACACCTTCTACAATCTCAGTTTTTTTATCTGATGCCTTCTGTCCAAGCTTTGTTATAGGGTTGTTGTTAGATACAAAAGTTTTAACAGCCTCAACAGGTCTTTTTTCTTTTATTTTTTTCTCAGCATTATTAACACTAGTTTCTATATTTTTTACGATTCCAGTATAAAGCTTAGAAATTGATTTACCCAATTCATCTTTCATTTCTTTGTCCTATTAAAGATTTGCAATGCTTTCTCGTCCTTCATTTTTTCGTTCTGCCTCTAGTTCTTTTATATGTTGTTCTAACAAAGTTAAATAAATTTCCCTTTCCCAAGGAATCATATTTTCTATATCTTGAAGAGAATAACTATAGTGATGCATCAACGCAAAATTTACTTTATAATATGTTAGCAAATCATTGTGAGAGAGGCATACTAAAAAAAATCAGATAGACCCTCCAGAATTGCTTTGTTTTTTTGTCCACATTCACAGTCAAATTCTACTTCATGTTTTAACGATGGTGCGTTCTCTATAAAATCTGTAATCTTAGCAAATTGTTCACTAGTCATAGAGTCAATAAAATCTGATATTTCTTCTTCACCCCAATCTGTTATTCTCTCTTCTCCAGAAATTATTGCCTTTATACAAAAGGGTATCATATCCAAACCGAACTCAGTATCTGTCTTTTCTTCGTTCCAAATACCTATGTAGGATTCAAATGATGGGTATTTTAATTCTAACTGAATATTATCTGAAAGTTCAATAACATCCTTCACATCGTCTCTCGCCCCTGATTGAACCTTTACTTCCATAAGGTTTACGGTCAAAGTCGTTTTTATTTCACAGTCTTCTTTTATACATGAAGCAATTATCTTAGATTTTTCTCCAACAGACTTTGCTCTTATCTGTGTGAATAAGAATTCTATATCATAGGTGGTAAGATTAGCGGGTACGATTGTATCATATACACAAGCTACAACAGTATCCATCATTGCCCTCATTGCAACACCTTCGTCTTCGGACTCATACGATTGCATTAGTATTTTTTCTTCTTTCACAAAATAAGGTCTATACGTTATCTTCTTTTGAGAAGACGGTATAATCGTTTCATATCTTATCGCTTGATTTATTTTAGGTAGTGCCATAATATTTATTTTTTCTCCATAGTAATATTATATTTTATTTTATTTATATATCTTTTAAGTTATGTCCCGACGCCTATAGTCCTGGCAGTCCATGAGGGAAAGGATTGCGTCCATTTCCATTCGCTGCTGCTTTTTTAGCGTTGATTTTTGCCATCTCTTTTTTTCTATCATCTTCGTTACTGGCATCTACTATTTTTTCCATCTCCGCCAATTCCCTAGAGGACATTTTGGAATCTTCTGCTGATTTTTCCTCTGGACGTTTTTTATTAATCCCCGCGAATTCATGACGATATTCTTTATATGAGAATGTAACATTTAGAACACTGGTTTCACCATCAGGTGGAGTTGCTGTGAGTGTTTGTCCCTCTTCTCCATCAACAACAGTGGGGAATGCGTCTATCAAAGTATATTCTTGTGTTTTATCAAAGAATATCATACCTGCTCCACCATCAATTCCTAAAGTAGATAACTCAGGTGAAGTTGAATTTATTATGGTCATATCTTTTCCTCCTTGTTTGAAGGTTGTAGTTTTGGTTGTTCCGTCTGAAGTTGTAGAGAATCCATTAACAGTCCTAGTGTAGTCTCTACCATTTGGTCTTTTGGCATACTGTTCAATTGTAATATCTTTTACATAATCTTTATAATAACCCATTTCATGGTTATTTGGATTGAATATTATTTGTTGCCATACTTTAAAATATTTTTGTGCTTTTAAATCTCTTAGTAATATGAATGACATTGATATATCAGTTTTTGTAAAACCATGAACCATAGTTTTTCGTACTGTTCCAATCTGTTTCCCCATGAATGTTGGGTTTCTCTGTGGTAATGTAACAGAAGAACAAAGCAGGTTTAACTCTCTACTGATACCGTCAACTGATGTAAAACCTGTTAAGGGAGGTAATACTACTTGATATAGGGTCTGGTCATTTAAACCACCAGCGGAAGATATCGCTGCTGTGAAATCGCTTATAGACCCACCAAGACCTGATAAATTAACTCCACCTGTTATTTGTGTTTTCTTTAACATTTATATCATCTTTCTTGAATCTGCATATGCTTTTAGAGGATTTGGTATCTTAGCAAACTGTGCAATCGGAAGGAAGGTCGCAATTTCCCATTCAGGTGCAGGAACCTTCGCAAAACCACTTGCAACATTACTTGCAAGGTAGTGTTTAAAACAAGGTTTGTATGCACTCAGATTACTTGCCGCTTTTAGTGTACCATATGATATTTCAAACTTTGCACTAGGTGATGTTTTACTTGTAGCGATATCCATCAAACCACCTAGTAGTTTCGCTCTTAAGAATGGAGGTAGATAGTGAAGGTTCAATCCATAGAACCCACCCTTTGCAGGACCAACCACAACAACCAAAGGAAACTTATCATAATAAGGTAGTGTATCTTTTGTCTTTGGGTTATAGAAGAACATCTGCATTGTTCCAACGACACTGCCCCCTGAAGGCAACTCACCCATCAACTCTCTACGATTAACACCACGCAATTCCTTTGCACGTTGACGAAACCACTTACGTGATTCCGCAGTACGAGGGTTCACGCCTGCACGAAACGCTTCTCTTGATAGGGTATCGAATAACTTACTCATACGTCTATTTATACTACTTCTTGCGGCGTTTGTAAGGTTTTATTGGTTTTAATGGTTTGGTTGACTTGGGTATAATAGACTTCAGAGGTTCGTTCTTCTCAGTCCATATCACAAACTCCCAACCCCTGTCCTTGGCATATTCTTCTGCCGCTTCCCATTTGTTCACGTTCTTAATATAAGTCAAACTTTCGTTGAGGTATCTCTTTGTTCTTCTTGAACCCTTGGGTGGTCTTGTCTGTCCATCGGGTTTTATCTCTACAAGGAATGTCTTACCCTGTTTAGTTGTAATTTTTAAATCCATAAAGTATCGGTGATACTTCCTATCTACTTCATATAGATAAGGTATAACGACTTCTTCGGATGACCATTTGATTATATTGGGATTATCGTCACACCATATGAAGGCACGTCTTTCCCATAAAGAACGATAGGTAACCTTAGTTGGGTCACCTTCATACTTAGATGGATTTTTTACTGAATATCTTCCAGAATATGCCATAAAAACCTTATAAATAGACTTGACTATAAACTATTTAGTAGGAAAATAAAAGATGGCAGAAACTACCAACAGCGCCGTAACATCAGCTGATTTGACTGAAGTCAAAGAACAACAGCAAGAAAAGCAACGCTTACAGTATCCTCTTGAAGGTCTTGGTGTAGACAAGGGTTTGAAAAGTTATGTAAGATTTGCCCCTGTTAAAGAAACGGTGTTCGACCTCGGTAATTTACGTCAAAAACTTGATGGATTAGTGAAAGCAGTTGATTTAGTTTTTGAGGAGGGCTCCAAAGGAGCAGAAGCATTTGAGAAACTTAAAAATGGAACACTTGATGTAGAAGACGCAGGAGACCTTCTAATTGGTGCAACCACTGGAACATTAAAAGCTTTAGCGGCGATGGGAGGGGGACTCTTTGAACAATTAAAATCGATGAAAAACGCATTTACTGAGGGATTAGCGGGCAACAAAGGTAATTATGGGGGAGAACTAATAAAAACAGATAAAAAGTATAAAGATATACCTGATAGAGGAGATGTTGAAATAAAGTTATACATGTCTCCTATGATGTCGTATGCTGATGCTGTTGAAGTTAGTGCTGCTTCATTAGGTATGGGAGACCAAGCAAAACTAGCGGCGATGGGAGGTAAGTCGATAAGTATAGGAGACACACTAAACGCTGGTGCGGGGGCAATAGGTTCGGCGCTTTCTAGCAACCCAGATACAGGTGCAAAACTAGCGGCATCAATAGCAGCACAAAAATTAGGTAGTTCAAACGAATTGTTTGGTAAGATATTAAGTCCTCAAGTTACAGGTATGGGTACTAGGACAGCAATGACTGACCACTACAGATTTATTTTCAAAGGTGTTAACTTTAGAGAGTTTTCTTTTGCCTTTGAGATGAAAGCAGAAAGTATGGAAGAAGCATTAGAGATTAGAAAAATAGTAAAACGATTTAGAGAAGAATTATATCCAGAAAAAATAACAGGCAACTTTGGCACTAATAACGATGTGTCAATTGAAATGGGTTATAAATATCCTGATAGATTTAACATAGAAATGATGCACGATAATCAACCTGTATTCCATAAAATAAAACCTTGTTATTTACAGTCTGTAGTAACAACATATAATGGTTCTGATGATGGAATGAACGCTTTTCGTAAAGGATACACAGAATTCTCCTCCGATGGAAATGGAGTTGGAACATTTACATTTGAACCAATTTCAGTATCAATAAAACTGGACTTTAAGGAATCAGAAAAAATCAACAAACAAGATATCAAGGACGGATATTAAAATGCCTACAACATATTTTAAAAATCTAAATACAGTATTATATGGTTTTGGTGATTTCGAAGGAATTAACTTCTTTAATGATTTGACACAAACCGTTGCAGTTGTAGATGCAATCAACAACGCTACTACCTATAATAAATATACTATTTTGTCGGGAGACAGACCCGATATATTATCTTTTAAATTTTATGGTACTGTTGATTACTATTGGACATTCTTTTTAGTGAATCCCCACATAAGAGAATCGGGTTGGCCCATACCGACATATGACTTACTTGATGAGACTAAGAGCAAATATCCTTACAGGACAATAGTAACTAATGATGATATATCTAAAAACTTTCCTGTTGGGCAAACGGTAACATCAAATAATGGTGTAAGTGGAACAGTAATTCGTAAGATACCAGAGATGGGTCAACTCATAGTAGACAATGGGGAAGAGATAAACACTACTGCTTTCGGACCAGTAGGTGAAACTGTGAGTTATACTACTGGTGAAAATGTTATTATCACAGCAACAATATTAGCGGAGTCTGCACAATACAATTCCATTCATCATTATGAAAATTCTGATAAAGAATATGTAGACTTAACATTATTTGATTTCAATAATCCTGCCGCAAGTTTAACACCCATTACATATAGAGAACGATTAGAACTAAAAAATGAAGAACTGAAATCTATAATTGTTATAAATCCAGATTTGATACAAGGCGTTGTTGCAGAATATAAAATGCTTATGAGAAAAAGATAATATTTTAAAATGGCAAGTTCTAACAACAATAAAGTAAATCCACAGTTTAGACTATCGTCTGTTATTATGCACGCTGATAGGATGACAGCAGATGAAACAACAACAAGTTCAAAGAGTGATTCAAGACTGGTAGATTTTGACTTAACCGACCAAGTGCTTGAACTTCTTATCTATGAGAATATGGATAGACATTTTTTGACAGGGGAATTAGTTGTAACTGACAACCAAGGTATTTTTTCTGATATGCAATTTCAAGGAACAGAGAGGATTACTATTTCTCTTAGTACCACAGACAAAGACTCAACCCCAATGATATTTAACAAAAACTTTATAGCATATAAAATAAAAACTCAAGTTAAAGATGCAAACGGAAAATCTAGTTACTTTGTTATCTCTCTTGTTGATGAACACGGATTTCTTGGACAGGTCACTAAGATAAGTAAATCATATAACGGAAGTTTAGAAAGAATAGTGAAGAGTATATGTCAAAGTGAACTTGGGAGACAAGTCGATATATCTTATACTGGGGCAAAAACAGCTAAAGATGAATTCAGTGCTCAACAAGACATAACCTGTATCATTCCTAATATGACACCTAATGAGGCACTAGAGTGGTTATGTAGGAGACTGACAACAAAAAATGGAACACCTTACTATCTATTTGCGACACTAAATTTACCTTCTATATTAGATGGTAGTTCTAATAGTAAAGTAGAAGAAGATATCAATGAAGGTAATATAATAAAATTAGCAAATTTAGATTTCATGTTACAACAAAAACCTTTTAGTAATATCTCTTATGTCTACAATCCTTCATCAACATCAAAAGTAACAAATGACCCTATACGAGATTCCTTTAATGTTAGAAACTTAGAATATGGTTCATCTTCCAATACACTAAGATTGTTAAAGTTGGGAGCATTTTCGACCAACTACGGTAATACCAATTTGAATACAGGAGAAATAACTTCCGTAAAATATAATTTAGGTGACCAGTTGTCTACTATGTCAGATAAAAATATTATAGAGAATGAGAATGGAGCATCACAAAATGTATATGACGGAGACTTCATTCTATTGGATAAAAAAATAGAAGAGTTTGATGCCGTTACTTTTCACTCTATAACCTCTACAGGAACTTATGGAAATTTAAAAAGTTATCATGATGAAACTGATGAGAGTAAATTTAGAATGAAGGTATCGAGTGCCTCAATTAAAAATGTAATAAATAAAAACAATCTGGTGATTGTTGTTGATGGTTCATCTCTTATGTTAGGGAACGCTTGTATAGGAGATAAACTTGACCTAATAGTAGTTAGTGATGATATTAGTGGTAGTGACATAGATAGTCCAACTGGTATGAAAGATTCAAGACACTCTGGTGAGTATCTTATATACTCTATAAAACATCATTTCTATGGAACATCTCATTCAGCAACATGTAAAATAGTTTCGTTGGAGTCTGCATAATGTCAGAATATTATGGTGATAAAACTAGGTGGTTTATTGCAACCGTTATAAACTCAACTCCCCCAATAGGATATGAGGGACGAGTAAAGATACGCATACACGGATTACATAATGCATCAACCGTTAATATTCCAGAAGACCATCTACCTTGGGCACAATGTGTTCTCCCAACAACAGAAGGTGGAGTATCGGGTATCGGTAAGATACCTCGTGTTTTACCTAACGCTTTGGTGTTCGGAATGTTTATGGATGGAAAGAGTTCACAGACACCTATTGTTTTGGGGTCACTTCCAAGAATAGAATTACCAACACAAATTCAGAAAGACACAAAACAATTGACAGTAGAAGAAGATGCAGTTCTTGCTAGCACTCTTAATATAGAAAATGGAAACACGGGAACCATCACTGATAAGATAAAGAAAAACAGATTAGAGTTCTCTTTACAATTCTTCTTAAATTTAGGTTATACATATAATCAAGCTGTCGGTATTACTGAAAACCTTTCTCAATTAAGTATGGTAACAGGAGCAAAGGGTGAAGGTAGTGATGAAGATGAGTTTGATAAATTTGGTTTAGCATCGTGGTCTGGTCAGAGACTAGAGAACCTAAAAGCGTTTTCGCCTAGATATCAAATATTTGATGTTCAACTTCAATTTATTGCCTTTGAATTAAATAGTTATTTAAGGTCTGTTAGTATTAGATTGTTAGACACTAAGACCGTCAAGGGTAGTAAAGGTTCTTTATATATATTTGCTAAGTACTATTTAAAGTATAATATTGAAAAATTAGGAATATTTGAAAACGAGGATGCTTTAGGAGATTATGAATAATGGGTTTAAATTTAAAAAACACACTAAACACTAAGTTAAAACAAAACTCTGTTAGGTCGATGCCAAAGTCAACGTCTAATCTTGTAAGGTCTATCACGGACAAAGACGGAACCTTCGATGTAAACATTCAGAAATTTGATGTAAGTTCAGACACTATTACAGGTACAAAAAAATTACTTGGAGAGGCAAAGGATAAATTTAATATTAAGAACCAATCTATCATAGGTGATGGAACAGATGGAAAAACCTTTGCGGGATTTGTTAAGTCAGTTGGTAATGATGAAGACGGTAATGGTTTTGTTGAATTTGTTGGAGGTGCTGGGATTGAAGGTGCAACTGCTGTTGTTGCATATAGTTCTGGAGCACCAGAAGCGATTTCACTAGCAACCAAAGACCTAGAAGTAAAAACAAATATAAAGAAAGCAGCTGTCGGTACATTCTTAGATTCACTTCCTGTAGTCTTAGGAAAACCTAGTGGAGGTTTTTTAAGTAAAGTTCTAGCGGTTGTTGGTGCTTCTGCAGCATTGAGTTCAGTATTGGGTGCGGTAAGTCCTCTTGCAGGAATAACAGAAAAAATATCAAACATAAAAGACCAATTCTTAGAATCCACAGGTATAGGTGGACTTATTAACAAAGTTAATGGTGTTATCGACAACGCTACAAAAATGTTGGGTAGTGTCACATCAGGTATAACAGCTAACTTGGGTAATATAGTTCAACAATCTCTTGGTGGTGTTGTAAGTGCAGAACTTGCAACACATGTTACTACATTAACAACTGATTTGGTTAGTTCAGAATTACAGGATTTGACAGAACCTCTAACAAACAAATTGCGTAGTGTAACTAACACAGCAGCTGGACTCCAAATAAGAAACAAAACATCTCTCGGTGGACTGATTCAAAATATGACTGAGGACATTACTCAAAATCTCAGTAATAGAGTAAACGGTCTTGTGCCAGGAATGGGTGGAACAGTGGTTGCTAGTGTTATATCAGGCATAGCAGCAGGGGGAGAACAAAAAGTAAACGCAATCAAAACGGTTATACTTGAAGATGGAGCAGTACAAATTCTGGGTGATAAGATAGCACCAGTTGAACCAATTGCTAGTGCTAAAACTGTAAGTGAGGCAGTAAAGACGATTGTTAAAAATGCTGAAGAGAATGGTGCAACTGCTGCAGAGATTGCAAATGTTAAAAACGCTGCAGAAAAAATAGAAAAAGAATTAAATGATAATAACTTTAATCCTAAAATAGCGGGTCTATTGGCGGTAGAAGCAAGTTCGCCTCAGGGGGCGCCTTTTGTATTAGACCTATCAAAAAAGTTCACATATGTTTCTTCCGTTGAAGAACTTGAACTTGAGTTCTCAAGTAAACTTTTATCAGAAGGTTCGAGAGATATTAATACTGTAGTCTTACATGCAACAGAAACTTTCAGTAATAAAAATATTGGTGCAGAAGAAATAGAAGCAATAGTTTCTAAAACAGGAGACCCAGAAGATGAGATACCTTATCATTATGTCATAAGAAGAGATGGTAGATTACAAAGAGGTAAACCTGTTGAGGAAGAAGGAAACCATTGTATAAAATCATCGAATGTAAATCCAACTTCAATAGGTGTGGTTTTGGTCGGTGGCATCAATCGCGCTTCAACCGAACAACCTTGGGAGACATCAAGTTCATCTTTCACTCGGGCACAGTTTAATACATTAGAACAATTCTTGTCAACATATTATTTCCACTTCCCTTCAGGAGAAGTTCTGGGACACAGTGATGTGGAGGATGAGGAACTTGACCCTTACTTCGATGTTCAAGAATATATACTTTCTCTCTTCGGTAAAATAAATCAAAGTCAAATAGAATTTGAAGAAACAGAAAAACTAGAAGACCTTTCTTCTCTACAGGGCGCGCCAATAGTTCTCAATGAACTTGAGAGTTCAGATAAAGAAGCTCTACTTCTTATTGCTCGATTAGCTGTCGAAAAAGGTTTACCAAATTTTAAAACTACAAATCAATTGTTTAGAAGTATGCCTGCAAATTCTCTGAATTCAGGTTCACTGGATGATAAAAAGAATGCATTGAGAAAACATATTGCTGATATAGAAGCTGGTCGTGTTCCTCCACCAACACCATCAAGTGTTTCAGCATCTACATTTGAAGAAGAAGGATTTTTAGATTTTGCAGATAATGAAGGCGAATATACACTTGTGGGTATGCCACAAACGGATGGTTATGCTCCGAATACTATGACTCAGGCAGAAGAAGATGCAATCCAAGAAAAGTATGGTGAACTTGCAGGTCCAAATCCAAAATTACATAAGAGAGTTGTTATAGAAGAACTAAAAAGTGATTTGACGAAAAAACTTTTAAATATCTGTGCTAAAATGGAAACGAACCTAAGAGTAAACAGTGGTTATAGAAATCCACAAGTCAATAAAAATGTTGGTGGTCACAAAAACAGTAAACATATGCAAAGGATTGCTTCAGACATAGGAACAAGAGGATTTAGTGAACAAAAGAGAGCGACACTAATTCAACACGCTATCGATGAAGGATTCAAAAGTATAGGGACATATAATACATTTATTCATCTAGATATAACAAGTAGAAACTATGTGAAATGTTGGTTCAGTCCGAATGATGAAAATACTCCCATAGTTAAAAAATTCGCGGTTGATGTAATGTTAAAAAATAAGGTTACTGTTCCAAAATACGCAAGAGCATAGTATAGGATAAATAAGATTATGACAACTAAAAAAGACAACTTTAAATCAAGAATTTCTTCCAAAGGTTTGGGTATCGGAGCAGAACTTTCTGTTGGGGTTCCTACAGATGGAATGCAGAATCCTTCGGGTGATTATCCGAAGAGGGATTACAACTTTGGTCCATCTATTAACAAAGCGGCATTGGGTACTAAAATAAACAAACTCTATACTGGTGGTGGAGAGATTGGTGTGCCACTGGGTATAAGTGAACAGATGCCTTCTCAGTATCCATTCAATCAAGTAGATGAAACTCCAAGTGGACATGTCATTGAGATGGACGATACGCCAGGCGGTGAACGCATTCTTATTCGTCATCGTAGAGGTGCGGGTGTAGAGTTACGTGCAGACGGAAGTGTAGTTTTATCTGCCCTTAAAAATAAGGTTGAGGTGACAGGGGGAGACCATACTGTGATTGTAGAAGGTCATGGTAATCTTGTATATAACGGCAATCTTAATCTCAAAGTAAGTGGTGACTATAATGTAGAAGTTGGTGGTAATTATAATATAGATGTCGCGGGTAATAGAAAAGAAAAAACTAAAAGAAATCTTAATTATGAAGTCTCGGGCGATACAGTAGAGAGTTATCTCGGTACAAGAAAACAAACAATGGTAGGAAACAGTATCACAATGATGTTGAGTGATAATACTGTTGTAGTCAAAGGAGATAGTAAACTTGCAGCAGAAGGAAATCATCTAATTTCAACAGAAGGTGATTGTAGAATTAGTGCTACAAATGCAGAGATTACTGCTACAGGGACAAGGATAATTGGTCAAGAAGAACTCACAATGCAAGGTACTTACGGTGTTATCGGTGGTGCGTTCATGAGGTTCACAGGACAGACTTACTCTGGTGCTCTCAAGAAAAGAGATTATGCGGGTGGTGATGATTATGTCACGGGCGCTCCAGCAACTGCTGACTCAGATGGTAACGGTATTATAACTAGTGTGACTGCAGGAGTTGGTTCAACTATTGCTGGTTCATCAGTCACAAATGCTGGTGGAGATATTACAAATTTCGCGGGTGGTGCTGACCCTGCATCGACAGAAGGTTATGATACTGCAATATTCCACGGAAGTCTTCATGGAGTTGCGAAAAAGGCACAACTTGCAGACAATGCAAACAAATCAATCACATCATTTTATTCTTCCATATGTTCAGTGCCTTATCAAGGACCGCCAGGTAGTGCGCCTATATTGAGTCTTGGTGATTTGGTTTCAAACTTTAATTTAGAAGCAGAGTCTGAACATCAGACTGTTGAACCCGACAATGTTGGTAAGATATTTACGGGTGATGATGATATTGATAAGACACAAATTCACTTCAAGGGTTCTCCAAGATTTGATGTTAGTGTTGATGCTGGAGATTTCATAAGAAGTTCTATTGACCATAAGGTTCGTTATAGTGGAGTATTTATTTCAGAACCCACAACACAAGAAATTCGTTCTGCTTTTAGAAACCCCGATAACATAAAACTTGCTGGTGGTAGACTTGTATTGGAAGGTAAACTTCCCGATAATTATCTCAATACTGCTCCTTATAGAATAGGTAGGGTTGTGGGTAAAGAAGCAAAAGCAAAGTATGGATACACACCAATTGGAAACTCTTTAGAAAATAGAGGAAAGAGATTTAGAAAATGAAAATATTCCCCGACGTTAAATACAATCCAGAAAATGAAAACTTTATCACTTCAAAAACAAAACTTGGAGATGGTATAACCATTGCTAAGTTCCTTGGGTCATACTCAGATAAGACTTCATTCAACCACATAAAGAATAATTCTAAACGAAAACAGATAGCGCGTAACCTGACCTTGCACGCTCGTGCTATGCAAATGATTAATGGTAACACAGAAAGATTTAATGATGTGAGAATTATCGTGAGTGAAGGCATCTACAATAGAAATACTTCTGATATCAAAGAAGGTTCAGATGGTGAACTGGTAATGTATAAGAAGGCGAATGGTCTCCTTGTATACTATCAGGTCATAGGTGTAGATGGTAAAATCGATTTAGAACAAACCTTTGATGTTGCAGAATATTGGAAAGACCATATTCGTTACAATCATTTGTATCTAGATTATGATGAATATAATTGGGACGATACACTTACGGCACAGATAGGTTTAGAGGTTCCTTTAGTGCCATCAGAATATGAAGTCAATTTTAAACAAGAGATATCAACAGTATTTAATAATAATGTCTTTGCAAAAGATGAATTTATTGAGTGTCTTCCAAAACCATCAGACCCAACTAAACAACAAGATATTTAAAAAAACATAATAAAATAATATAAAAAAGATATAAATAGAACTATGACCAGAAGAGCATTTTCAAGAGAAAAAACTAATTTAGGCAACGGAGAAGTATCTGTTGCCCTAAGTCGTAATCGTGAGTATTCGGATATAGACTGTACTCTTGCTGTCAAAACAAGCGGAGATGTTTTTAAAAAACTTAACGCTGCGGCAGTGAAACAGTCTTTGAAAAATTTAGTTATGACAAACGCCTTTGAAAAACCATTTCAACCGAACTTCGGTGCAAACATAAGAATATTGTTATTCGAACTAATGGACGAAGGTGATGATTATTTTGTTATGAGAAGATTAAAAAGAACTATAGAGGATTACGAACCTCGAGCAAACGTTATTTCTGTAAAGGTGGCAAGTTCTACAGGACATCCAAATCATTTGGCAATATCAATAGTATTTAAAGTAGTGAATTTTCGGGAAACATATACTTTGACCACTAATCTAGAAAGGTTAAGATAAAATGGCAACTACAATAAGTTCAACAGATTTAGATATTAATTCTATTAAGGCAAATCTAAAAACGTCTCTGATAGAATCTGGAGAGTTTAATGATTATAACTTTGCATCATCAGGTCTTTCAACTATACTAGATGTACTTGCGTACAACACACATTACAATGGACTTATCGCAAACTTTGCGTTGAACGAATCATTCTTGAGTACCGCACAACTTAGAAGTTCAGTCTTATCTCTTGCAGAAGGTATTGGATATGTTGCTAACTCAAGAAATGCATCACAAGCAATAATAAATCTTTCTTTGAACTTATCAGGGGTGGCAAACGCTCCAAGTAAAATACAGATAAACGAAAACTTTAGGTTCACCACACAAATTGATGACCAGACTTATACATTTCAGACACGAGAAGACCTATCTGCAATAGGAGTAAACGGTGTTTATAATTTCTCTACTATTGATAACAACACAAACATAAAAATAAAAGAAGGTTCTAATAAAACTAAAACCTTTCTTGCTCTACAATCAACAGACAATCCAATCTATGTTATACCCGATAGAAATTTAGATTTAAGTACTGTTATTGTTAGAGTATTTGAAGAACCAACTTCAAGTACGTTCACCACATATTCAAACTTATCAACTGCATCAGTTATAAACGAAAATTCTACACTATATATTCTCAGAGAAGCACCAAATGGTTTCTTTGAATTGTCATTCGGTAATGGCGTTACTTTAGGTACAGCACCAAAAGTCGGAAGTAGAATAAGTTTGGAATATCTTTCAGTAAATGGTAAGGACGCCGACTCTGGTAAAGTATTTGCACCTCTTAATTCAGTAAATGTAAATGGTACTAATTATCCTGTAACAGTTGCAACAATATCAGAATCTTCTGGTGGTAGTTCAAAAGAGACTTTAGGAAGTATTCGTAAGAATGCACCTTTCCAGTATGCATCACAAAATAGAATGGTGACTGCTTCGGATTATGCGGCATTGATACTCAAAAACTATTCATCATTTATTGACGACATACAATCCTTTGGTGGAGAAGATGCGCTTGAACCAGAATATGGTGTGGTCTTTGTATCAATATTATTTAAGAAAAAACCAAACGGCGATGACCTTGAAATAGAAACTCAGACATCAGTAAAAGAGGACATCCTTGAATTAGCAGAACAACTATCTGTTGCATCTTTCTTTGTTAAGTTCGTTGACCCTACAACTACATTCATCGAAGTAAATACTTTCTTCCAATTCAACGATAACCTTACAACACAATCTAGAAACACGATTGAGACAAATGTAAATACAGAAATTTCTAATTACTTTTCTGCTAATACAGGTAAGTTTAATCAGTCCTTCAGAAGGTCAAACCTACTATCACTTGTTGATGATACAAGTCCTGCGGTGTTGTCTTCACGACAAGAAATCAAAATGCAAAGAAGGTTTACTCCTACTCTTACTGCAGTCCAAACACACAAACTTAGATATGCTGCTGCGATAGCAGACCCCGATGATGTATTTTACAGAGTTATTTCAGAAACATTTAATTTCGGTGGCAACCCCTGTTTAATTAGAAACAGACTAAACTCAAATATCTTAGAGTTATTAGACACCAGTTCAAATAATATTATCATAGATAATTTAGGAAGTTATGAAGGGGACACGATTACAGTAGTAGGTCTTCAGGTTGATTCTATATCAGGTTCAAACACATTCGTTAAGTTAAGTGCAACTCCTGCAAACCAGAGTGCAATCTCTCCGCTCAGACAAGATGTCATAAGACTCGATGGTGACAAGTCGTTTACTAAAATAGTAGATGTTGCTGTAGGGGTTCTTAACTAATGCCTCACAATAAGGATATCACTCTCAAGGACTATAATAGAAGAGAACTCTCTCTTCATACTAGTGCTGTGAAAGAAATCCTTCCACAGTTTTTCCGTGAAGAGTATCCCAAATTAGTAACACTTCTTGATGAATATTATCACTTTGAGAACTCGGATGCATCTCCATCTAAACTTATTGATGATTTATATAAGACAAGAGATATTACACAAACTGACTTAAAACTTCTATCATTCATTGAAGACGAACTATTACTTGGACAAAACTTCTTTGAAGGGTTTCAGGATAAACGTGCAGCATCAAAATACTCTAGTGTGTTGTTTAGGTCAAAGGGTACAAAGTATTCTATACAACAATTCTTCAGAACATTCTTTGGTATAGACCCCGATATTGTATACACAAGAAATAATGTGTTGAATATAGGAGAAGGAGAGATAGGACCAGATAGTCAAAGGTTCATCACGGACAACAAACTGTATCAAAAACATGCGGTACTTATTAAATCAGAACTGACAGAAAATCTATGGAAAAATGCATATAAATTATTTGTGCATCCCGCTGGAACATACTTAGGTTCAGAGGTTCAAATAATAAGTAGTACTATTGATACAATAACTGGGCCAGAAGTAATCATTGAACCACCCCCACCATTTGCGGTTCATAGTAATGCATCACTTAGTTCGCTTGCATTCATAGACCACACGTCACTCGTAGATGATGAGAATGTTGACTCAGATGGAATTAAGAGTAGAATACGACCAGAGATAACGAGTATGCTTCGTGATTCAAATTCACTCATACCACTACAAGAAATTATAAATCAATACAGTAGTTTACGTGAAGCACAGATTGCATCCTCACCAACACTTGATGATTCAGACCAAGTTGGAACAAATGGTATGGACTTCTCTAACAACTTCTCATTCGAGACATTAGACCAAGACAGACATGTATTTTACAGTGCAGACTCTGACCAATATTTGATAAATCTTGGGCATCTGGGTTAAAAAAGTATATAAATAGAATAAAGAATTAGGATTTATTAATGACCAAACAAGTACTACAAAATGGAAGTTCTGCGAACGACGGCACAGGCGATACACTTCGTGTGGGCGCAGGAAAGATTAATAGTAACTTCACTGAACTTTATAACATATTAGGTGGTGATAGTTTAACTAATGCCGTAAGGTTTAATGCCACTGGAGTGGAGTTCGAAGGGTCTAATGCAAATGACTTCGAGACAACACTTACTGTAGTGAGTCCAACTGCGGATAGAACGATTACTCTTCCTAATGTAACGGGTACAGTTACTCTCAATGCTGCGACTCAAACACTTACGAACAAAACATTAACAAGTCCTACAATAACAACACCCGCAATAACTTCTCCTGTCTTGACAACACCACAAATAAATGATACAACTGCAGACCACCAGTATGTCTTTGCAGTATCAGAACTTGCGGCAGATAGAAATGTAACATTACCTTTATTGGCAGGTAACGATGAGTTTACATTTAATGCTCATACACAGACACTTACTAACAAGACATTAACATCACCTAAGATTGGTACAAGTATAGTAGATGTAAATGACAATTCTCTCATAGACATAGTTGCAACAGCAAACGCAAACAATAATTTAAAACTTACAAATGGTGCAAATGGTGATGCCCCGCTTCTAGAAGCAGTGGGTTCTAGTGATGCGAATGTTGCTTTGAAACTTGGAAGTAAAGGAACATCAGCGGTTGAGATAACAACTCCCTTTGTTTTAGGACACGAATCAACTACAGGTTCAGTTGCGGTAAACAAAACAACAACAATATTTACTAATACCAGTGGTGCAACAGCTCAATTGCCTAATGGTAATACAATAGGACAAATAAAGATAATGTTAAAAACTGGCGCTACAGGAACAACAACAATATCTCAAACGGGTTCAAATTTCGCGTTCGGTTCATCAATTGCATTTGCAGCGAATCAATCAGCAACATTAATTTGGTCAGGAACCAAATGGTTCATAATATCTAACAGTGGAACGGTAGCATAAAATGGCAGTCATTACAAATAAATTAAAGAAACAGGTTGTAGGGTTTATCAAATCTGATTTTGATGATTCAGGTAATAGATTCTATATTGGTCTAGGAAAATCAGAAGAATTTAATGCAAACAATAGTGTACCCTTACCGAAAAATCATGACTTCGAAGAAAGAACATTCAGAAATGCTCTTCAAGCAATAATGGAAGTTAGTGATTTTACTTTTGTTGTTCCAAGATACAATTGGAGTTCAGGTACAACATATTCCGCATATAACGATAAACAAGAAGGGTATCCAACACAACCTTACTATGTAATGAATGATGAGAATCAAGTTTATATTTGTGTTCAACAAGGTAAAGACACTGATGGTAATGCTGTAAATTCTACAGATAAACCAACAGGACAAACGGGAGGTGCGGTCTTCTCTACAAATGATGGTTATGCATGGAAGTTTTTATATTCAATATCCGCTGCATCTGCAAATAAATTTATGTCAGCAAATTTCATTCCTGTAAAACTCCAAGGGGCAACTTCAGCATCTTCTCCCGCTGCAGATGTCGAACAACTCGCAGTGCAGACTGCTGCAGTTGCAGGAGAGATAGTTGGATATGAAGTATTGTCAAGAGGTGATGGATATAGTTCAACACCTACAGTTACTATAACAGGTGATGGTACAAGTGCATCTGCTATTGCTACGATAAGTGGTGCTCAAGTTTCTAGAGTTGAAGTTAATGATAGCGGTGGTTCTTATCCATTGGGAAGTGGTTATAATAATGCATCTATAAGTTTATCAGGTGGTTCACCATCAACAGAGGCAGTTATTAGACCAATCTTTGGACCCAAATCAGGACTAGGTGCAGACCCAACAATAGATTTACGTTCTGTTGCTGTTATGTTTACAGTTAAACCTTCAGGTGCTCAAGGTAGTGACTTTATTGTAGGAAATGATTTCCGTCAAGTTGGATTAATAAAAAATCCTTTACAATCTGTAGGAGGTTCTGCCTTCACGGAAACAACAGGACGTGCGTTAAGACAATTGGTATTAGGAAGTAAAACTACAGATTTCACAATAGGTGCAACCATAACAGGTGCAAATGGCGCTAAAGGTATTATTGATAACATAGAAAATTCAGGACAAACTTTATCTTATCATCAAAATGAGGATACAGGATATCTAGAGTTTGTTGTTAGTAATAACATAAGTGGTAGTAGTGGTGGTGCTGGAGTCAGTGCGAGTTCTAGTCATATTACTGCACCAGAGTTTGGAACGACTACTGGAGAAGTACTATATATAGATAACAGGGCGGCAGTAACTCGTGCAGCAGACCAAACAGAAGACATTAAAATAGTCATACAAATTTAGGATAATAGAATAATGCCAACACCGTTTACTTCAAATGTCTTTTCATCAACATATAAGGACGACTTCGCGGATAGTGATAACTATCATCGTATTCTTTTCAATAGTGGTCGCGCGTTACAGGCACGCGAACTCACTCAGATGCAAACAATCATCCAAGAGGAGATTGCAAGATTTGGTCGTAATATATTCAAAGATGGTGCTGCAGTAAATCCTGGCGGTCCAAGTCTTAACAATGATTATGAGTTTGTTAAAATTAATACCACTGGTCAATTATCAACAACCTTTCCTACAGACCCAACAACACTTGTAGGTACAGAATTCACAGGTCAGAATTCAACTGTAAAAGGAAGAGTTCTAGAAGCGCTTTCTGCTGACCCTGTTACAGGAGACCCTGCAACACTTTATGTTCAATACACAAATACTTCAGGTGGTTCAGTAGGAACTACTCCTGTTCGTTTTAGTGTTGGAGAAGTAATTGGTAACGGAACAGTAAATCTCACTATACAATCAACAGATAGTTTAGCAAATCCTGCTATGGGTTTGGGTACTAAGATACACAACTCAGGGGGCGATTTCTTTGTAAGAGGTCACTTTGTATTTGCTAATCCACAAGGACTTATTTTATCTAAGTATTCAAACTTTATAACAGAAGTTATTGGTTTCAAAATAACAGAAGATATTGTAACCGTAAGTGATGACACTGCACTCTATGACAATCAGGGGGTAACTCCTAATATAACTTCGCCAGGCGCAGATAGATATCGTATCAAACTTACATTGACAACAAAGACCGCTGCAGAAGCTGCAGGGGATAACTTTGTATTCTATTGTAGTGTTGAAGACGGCGTTATCATTGACCAAGTAACAGGAACAGATGATTACAATAAAATAAACGATTTACTCGCACAAAGAACATTCGAGGAATCAGGAAACTATATCGTAAAAAGATTTAAGTCAAGTGTAGCAGATGGTGGAGATAACACACTCATTACTGCCTCTTCAGGTATTGCATATGTGAATGGATATCGTGCGGTAAACGAATCACCTACAACATTGACTATACCTAAACCAAGAAAGGATGGGTCAGATGGTCTTGAAGCTATAGATATCACTAGCATAAACGCCAATCCGACGGCAATGTCATATGGTTCTTATTTCATAGTTGACACACTACACGGATTACTTGACTTTAGGACATTCGGTACAATTAATTTAAGAAGTGCAGTCACACATGGTGGTAGTACGATAGGTACTGCACGAGTAAGAAGTGTTGAGAGAGAATCTTCTGGAACTGCTGATACTTCTACATTTAGAGTATACCTATTTGATATCTTAATGACATCGCCTAACTCTTTACGTTCAGTCAGGTCTATTGGTACAGCTGCTAATAACTATGCGGATATTGTGACAGAAGCTGGAAATGCAGTTCTCAAAGAACCCGCAAAAACAAGTCTTATATTCCCAACAGTATATCCTAGACCAAGAACAATTAGTGATGTAAACTTTACCATCCAAAGAATATTCACACCCATAACTGCTAATGGTAGTGGTGTAGCAACTATAAGTTTATCTGCCACTGGGGAAACATTTCCTATAGAAGGAGCAAATGATGTTATCGTAACAACAGTTAACGGTGACCTTATTCCAACTACACAATCTAATATCACAATTAATAATAATGTTAACATGTTGATTTCTGGATTAGGAAATGGCACAATAGTTAATATATTTGCCAAAGTTAAATTGGGTGCGCCTGTACTTAGGTCAAAAACGGTAACACAAGTAGAAGTAACAACAAGTGTTACAACATCAGGTAGTTTAAAATATGTCAACCTTGGAAAAACAGATTTATTTAGAGTTATGGAGATAAGGGATGGAAGTTCATCTGGTACTGATATCGCTTCTAGGTTTACAATCGATAATGGACAAAGAGCTGGTTACTATGATAACGCAAGGATTATTCTAAACTCTGGAATGACTGAACCGAGTGGTAATGTTTATATTAAATTCAAACATCTCGAACACTCTGTTGGAGACTACTTCTCAGTAGACTCATATACAGGACAAGTAGACTACGACCAAATACCAGACTTCAAAGCAAACGAAAGAAGTTCAATAAACTTACGCAATGTTATAGACTTGCGTTCAGACATCAATGCTGCTGGTACAGCATTTGCTTCAGCAGACATAAATGAATTACCTGTGGGTAGTGGTCAAACCTTCACTGCAGATATAGATTTTTATAATCGTCGTTCAGATAAAATTGTCATAACAACTGCTGGTGAATTAAAGAATATAAAAGGTGTTTCAGGTCTAGACCAAACTCCTCCACCTCCAACACCAGAAAACACTCTTGCTCTATTTGATGTTTTCCATAACCCTTATGGATTAAATGCAAGAGACCTTACAATAAGACCTGTTGAAGCAAAACGATTTACAATGAAAGATATCTCTAAGTTAGAGAAACGTGTTGATAACTTAGAAGAAGTAACTTCTCTATCACTATTAGAACTAGATACTTCATCACTATTAGTTTTAGATTCTGCGGGTAATCCACGTACTAAGTCAGGTTTCTTTGTTGATAACTTTAGAAATAGAACTTTTTCAGATGTGCAAAACCCTGAGTATCGTGCTGCGATTGACCCATCATTTGGCGTATTGCAACCGCAACAGAGAAACGACAATGTTACTCTAAGGTATGACTCTGCTGCATCAACAAACACTATACTCAAAGGTGATACAATCTACATCAATCATACTAATGATATTGTTATTGCTCAAACTAAAGTTACAGGTACAGAGAACGTAAACCCATTCGCGGTTATCACGGGAACAGGTAACTTAACAATGTCTCCCGCATCTGATGAATGGGTTGACATAGAGTTTGCTCCAGAGATTATAATTGAACAACAACAAGAGATATTAACTGCTGAAGACGGTACAGTAACTGAAGGTGCAGTATCACCTATGCAGTGGTCAACAAATAACTTTGTTCCTGTAAATGGATTTGGTGTTCTTGATATAAACTTATTTAATGGTTGGAACGGATGGGTTCAGTGGAACCAAAACGGAACCACGACTGCTCCTCCACAAATGTTCCCTGGCGTCGGAGGATTTTCTCCTCGTATAGTAACAGGCACAGATGTAGTCAGAGAAGTTATCGAAGATAGAGAACTATCTGTAATGTTCTTACCTTTCGTAAGGTCAAGAAAAGTATTCTTCAAGGCAGAAGGTTTATTACCAAATACACAATACTTCCCATTCTTTGATGGTGTAAATGTCAGTGCCTTTGTTAAGTCAGCTGGTGAAACTTTTGCAAACTTTGCGGAATCAGAATCAGGTGGAGTTGAATATGGTAGTGAGTTTAGAAATAACACTTCTCACCCTCAAGGTTCTTCAGATATAGTAACTAATGCTAACGGATATGTTGATGGTTCATTCTTTATTCCATGTAACGATAAACCCGTAGAAGTAGAAGGTGAAGAAACAGTAGATACAGGAATAAGATTTACTAATGGTGATAATGAGTTTAAACTCCTTAATATAAGTATTGATAATGAAGATACAGCAACAAGTCGTGCTGCAAATATTTACACTTCTGAAGGTACTCTTCAAACAAGACAACAAACCGTAACATCAACTCGTGTAATTCAAACAAGACCTAACAGATGGCAACAGAACCAACAAACAAGAAATCAAGACCCTCTTGCTCAGTCATTCCGAGTTACCAAACCATCAGGAATGTTTGTTACCAAAGTAGATTGTTATTTCAAAACTAAAGATGCAAGTGTTCCTATTCAGTTACAGATAAGACCTATGGTGAATGGACAACCTTCATCAACAGATATCATTTCTAATGCGGTCAAGTTTGTAAACGCAGGTACTGTTGCCCTTCCATCAGCACAAAATTCTACTGCTGTGAATGCAGCACCTACAACCTTTGAGTTTGATGAACCTATTTTCTTAAATCCCAACACAGAGTATGCAATTGTACTTCTTGCTGAATCAAAAGAATATGAGGCATATGTCGCTGAGACACAGAAACTAGAGTTAGGTTCTACTGAGAAAATTATTAATCGTCAACCTAATATGGGTTCACTCTTTAAGTCACAAAATGGTTCTACATGGGAACCAGACCAAACAAAAGACTTGATGTTTAGGATACATAATGCAGTATTTGATACTGCTGGTGGTACTGCAGTATTTGAGAATGTTGAAATACAAAAGAGTAGTTTCTCATTCGCGAATCCTTTATTCGTAGATAACACTATTGATACAAAGAAAGTTACAGCAATATTACCTAATCATGGATTTGACTCAGGGGACACTGTTGTATTTTCTGGATTAGATAGTGCAGAAACACTATCCACAGGATTTAGAGGAATGTCTATTAATGGACCTAGAACAATTACGGGAGTTGATGGGTTTGGATTTACATTCAATACTGATAGTGATGCGAATGCAGCAACAACCTTTGGTGGTGCTTCTATTCGTGTTGTAAAACAAATTCCTTATGATGGAGTTATACCAAACTTTACAACTCTTATCCCCGACGATACAAGTATAACATATTCTTCTGAACTCACCAGTGGTAGGTCTCTTGCGGGTAATGAGAATCGTTATGGTAAAGCTGCTGTATCTAATATAGTGGTTGGTGAAGAAAACTATTTCGGTGAACCAAAAATAATTGCAAACAGAACAAATGAAGTTGCAAATATTACTGACCCATCTGGTTCTGCAGGAACTAAGAAAAAGTCTGCCACTTTCAGTGTTGCATTGACAACCTCTAATAAAGATGTATCACCTATCGTAGATGCCCAGAGGTCTTCAATAACAACAATATCTAACTTGATTGATAACCAAGTGTCAAGTGGTGCTATACTTGGAGATGGAACAAATATTCCATTGAACTATGTTGCAGAGACTAATGCATTCGGTGGTTCACACATCGCAAAACATATTACTTCGGCATCTAATTTAACAGAACCCGCAGTTGGTCTTAAAGTCATTGTATCTGCTTTCAGACCTGTAGGTGCAGACTTTGACCTGTACTTCAGGACTACTTCTGAAGGAGAAAACATCTATACAAAAGATTGGACATTATCATCTTTAGAACAAAGTGTTTCCACAGATAATAGAAACTTTAGAGAGTATCGTTTCTTAATCGGTGGACAGGGTGGTGATGTTGCTGAATTTACTCAGTATCAATATAAGATTGTTATGAGAAGTAGTAACTCTTCTGCTGTTCCTGTATTTAAAGACTTCAGGTCAATTGCGTTGGCGGTGTAATGAAATCTAGGTTCGTATCGGTAGATAATGCAATAGGATTTGCTCGTGATAGGAAAACGGGTGGGATTGTTAATATAAATAAAGATGAGATTAATGAAGCGCGTGAAAGAAAGAAAAAAAGAATAAATAAGGAAATGGAATTCGAACAACTCAAGACTGATGTCTCTGAGATGAAAGAACTCTTAAACACAATAATAGAGAAACTATAATGACCGCAACAGCAACACAACTTATCATTACAAATAACTTCTCGGATTTAGTTACTAAATTCAATATAGTTTCTTCTGACTTGGGAGCAACTGATTCTTTAACCACAACCGCAAAGAATACTATCGTTGCATCAATAAACGAACTTGATGCGTTACAGGGTAATATAACACTGGGAACAGATGCATCCACAGTAACAGGTGCGATTGCTGAAATAGAAACTGCGTTGCGAGGTAGTACTGCAAACTATACTTTAACAACTAATGCTACTGACTTTCTTGGAGGGATAAACGAACTCGAATTAGGTCTTCGTGGTACATCCAATAACTTGGTCGCAACTGATTTATCAATGTTCACTGCAAACAATGTGGTGTCTGCACTAATAGAACTAGATGTGGATATTCATGGTTCTGGTGGTGGTTCAGCTGCATCAGACTTAGATACATCTGCAACCGATTTGGTTGGAGCAATCAATGAAATAGAAGGTGTCTTTGATGCCTCTGCGAAAGGTATTAGTGCGGGTTCAAGTGCATTCGATATAACAACTACTCATGCAAGCGGTATATCTCTTGCCGCACCAGTAGTTTCTTTGACAGGAGACCTAACTCTTGTTGACGATGAAAAAATAAAACTAGGTACAGGCGCAGATTTACAAATCTATCACGACGGTAATCATAGTATTATAGATGAAATAGGTGAGGGTAATTTATTTGTTCGTGCAACAAAAGTAATCATAAAAAATAGAGACGCAGACCCCAATGAAGACATGGCAGTGTTTAATGCTGGT
>Ga0222717_10000784_pt1 | contig 26840 bp, 27 predicted proteins | sample C33_18DmetaG_FD_165053 | JGI IMG/M metagenome (GOLD analysis project Ga0222717, IMG submission 165053) | Estuarine water microbial communities from San Francisco Bay, California, United States - C33_18D | ecosystem: Environmental > Aquatic > Marine > Unclassified | place: USA: California... | reverse complement strand
CAAGTGGAACTTCAGGTAACTCAGGTTCATCAGGAAGTAGTGGAACATCAGGTTCTTCAGGAACATCAGGTTCAAGTGGAACTTCAGGTAACTCAGGTTCATCAGGAAGTAGTGGAACATCAGGTTCTTCAGGAACATCAGGTTCAAGTGGAACTTCAGGTAACTCAGGTTCATCAGGAAGTAGTGGAACATCAGGTTCATCAGGAAGTAGTGGAACATCAGGTTCATCAGGAACATCAGGTTCAAGTGGAACTTCAGGTAACTCAGGTTCATCAGGAAGTAGTGGAACGTCAGGTTCATCAGGAACATCAGGTTCTTCAGGTACTTCAGGAAGTAGTGGAACATCAGGTTCTTCAGGTTCTTCAGGAGAATCAGGTAGTTCAGGGTCAAGTGGAACTAGTGGAACCGCAACTATTACTAATTTAGGTGACAACAGAATATTAACCTCAACAGGGGTACAAGGAGAGGCTAATGCCGAAGCTAACTTAACATTTGACGGTAGCGAATTGAGTCTAACAGGTGACTTAAGTATAGATGGAGAAATTATAACATCAGGTAATAATGACATTACTATAGACCCAGGAGGTACTGGTAAGATAATATTAAAATCTAATAATATAGTTACCGAAGGTGCTGGTACTGTTACAGTACCTGAATTGAGATTAACAGAGGCGACCGCTTTAGGGACTGATTATGTTGGTTTTAAACCCCCAATTAGTGTTACTACTAGTACCATATGGACATTACCTAATGGTGATGGTTCTAATGGACAAGCTCTTAAAACAAATGGTTCCGGAACTCTTTCATTTGGAGATTTTATTGAAGAAACAAATCCAGTAGTGGAAGGTGCGGTTACAATCAAACCAATAGGTCCTAGTGTTACACGTGCAAAAATTGTTATGAAAGATTTTAATGATAGTAATTCCATTACTATTCAAGTACCGACTGATGTTACTTCTAATTACGAGTTAACTCTACCACCAAACGATGGTGATAGTGGACAGGTCCTTTCAACAGATGGTTCAGGAGTTACATCATGGGTTACAGGAGGTTCAGGTTCATCAGGAAGTAGTGGAACTTCAGGTTCCTCAGGAAGTAGTGGAACATCAGGAGCCGCGACAATTAACAACAATGCGACTGAAAGATTAATTACTGGTAGTAATACTGCGGGTGAGTTAAATGGGGAGTCAAATCTTACGTTTGACGGTACACTTTTAGACATTAACGGAAAAATTGTACTTAGTTCTACAGCAACTGCAAGTAATCCACACATTCAAGACACTAGCGGTAATTACGGAATGTACGTTAGCACTTCTAGCGTTAATCTTGTCGCAAATAATAGTTCTAAAATTCAAATCAATAGTTCACAAATTGAGGTATTTGATGAACTTGACATGAATAACAATAAAATTGTTTTTGATGGTGACACAACCAATTCTTATATAAGAGCAAATTTTGAAACTCCTGAAGATATAGAGATACACGCAGATGAAGATATTCTTTTAATGGCGGATGGTCAAGTGGGTATAAAAACAACAACACCCACTTATGACTTAGATATTGTGGGTAGCATGGGTCTTACAGGTGACATTAATTGCTTAGGTGATATTACGGGTAATGGTTCCACTTTAAAAGTAAGTGAAATAGCTTCAGCAATAGGACCGGCATCGGCGTCAGGAGATAAAGGAACTAACGCTGAAACCTACACAGCATATAGTACAACTGTTACCGCGGGAGGTATTTATTATTTAGGAACATCCGCATGGACTATATCAGATGCAGATGCCGCATCCTCCGCAACTGGATTTATGGGAGTTGCTACCTCTACTAATTCAAACACAGGTATGGTTATACGTGGTGTTGTTTATGTTTTTTCAGACCCAGGAGGGTCAGTTGGAGATGTAGTTTATTTATCAACAGCTACAGGAAGATTAACTAACGATGTTAGTGGATATACAACAGGTGATATAATTAGAATAATGGGATATAAAATAGGTACAAACTTAGTATTTTTCAATCCATCAACCGATTGGGTTGAACTATAATAAAAAATAAATCGTGGGTTTTAGTAAAAAAAACGGAATAGAAGAATCACTGATTAAAAAATACTCTTCAATACCTAAAAGAAGAGTAAGATTTATAAAATCAGGTATTATAAAAAGACAGGAGATTTCATATACCTCATCTACATATAATTTTGAAACTGAAACAACATCTGAAGGTACCACAACACAGTGGTCACCCACGTCATCATACAACACATGGGTTAACGGAAGTAGTGCGGTAAACGGTACATTTTGGGGATTAACAAGTAATAAAACAGTTGAAGGATGGGATTTAGGTACTGACTCTTCACCATCATCACAGACAGGTCCAAGTGGAGGTGCGACCGACCCAAACGGAGCGGCTAGTACTACATCTACATCAGATAATTACTTATATACTGAATCGTCTAGTAGTCAAAACACCAGATGTTTTGTTGTTAGAACACCACCATTTCAGTTTGGTGACTTAGTGAGTTATATTGGTAATAATTTAAGAATTGAATTTTACGTTCATGCATATGGGACTCAACAACATGACTTATTTGTTTATATAAGTACTAATGCGACGTCTAATAATTCAGATGCCACCCTAATAGAAACTTTTACACACTCACATTCAGGTAGTAATAACGCAGGGACGTCCACACTAACTAAATCAAGTGATAGTTCAACATACGACTTCACTAATGGCTCAAATTGGCAAAAAGTACAAGTAGATTTGAATACCTATAAAGATGATGACAATACTTACTACCTTTACTTTGTTACTCAAAACGGTACAGGATTTAGGGCGGATATGGCAATAGATGAAATAAAATTTTGTGAAGAATCGGTAATATGAGTATAATTAATGTGAAATATGTCTGTGAGACAGACGGATATAAGATATATAGAAGAGATAATAATAATTTTATTGCTAAATTACATGATATATCACTAGACCCATTAGATGAAGAGGTGGGTGTATTTGAGTACGGAACTTACGATGATATTACAGGTGTATATACACCTGATTAATGTAATTTAATTGGAGGTGTGTTGTACTTTTCATTCATCTGTTTATCCATGGGAAGAATAACTCTATTAAACGCAAGATACTCAGGCACTTCTAAATTTTCATCAAAAGTAGTGTGATTTATATCATAAACACATATATCTGATAATATTAAATACTCGATACCACTCATTTTTATTGTATTGTGGTACCTAATGAAGTCTTTACGTTTCGGATACTTAAAAAAGTCAATATTATCCCACCAGCATAGGTCAACAAATATTCCGTATTTATTTAATGACAAATCTAAACCATATTTAAAAATGTTATATAAGTTTTCATAGTCATATATAGGTCCGGTTAATATTATATCAATATCCTTTGTTGTTGATGGGTCAATAATAAACTTACCTCCGATATAAACTGAGTAGTCTTCTAAATTCACATTTGAGTTAAACTCTTCCCACCATTGATTAAACAATTCCCATGAAGGTGTTTTTGGTTTTATGGTTGTTGTTACTTCATTATACCTATAAAAATAAGGGGTCCTAATCATTTGACAGGTAATTTTTATAATTACTTATACCTAATTTTAAATCATAATTAGGTTCCCAACCCTTCATCCATTTTTCTTTATTACTACACGTGTAGAACTGATAACCGTTAGGTATTACATCTTCTTCGTGATAAGTGTATGTTATATCCATATAATTTAAAACTTCCTCAAAACTTCTAGCATCTCCACTTCCCACTTCATACCATTTAGAATTTAATCTATTAAAATTATTAAATGCGAAGATATTGGCGTTTACTATGTCTTTTACATATACAAAATCTCTTAATGGTTTTTTGGGGAACAATTTAATTTTATCCCCATTAGATTCTTTTATATACATTTGATATGCCACTGATGACATTCTTCCCTTATCTTCTTCACCAGGTCCGTATACGTTAAAATATCTAAGACCTATACCCCCGTTAGATATAACATACCCTTCACCCACATATTTACTCCATCCATATAGATTAGATGGGTATTCTTCATTAACACCATAATTTGCAGCTGAAGAAGAATAAATTAATGGGGTACCATTATTAACACATAAATCAGTAATATATTTGGTTACCTCATAATTAAGTAACATCATATAATTTACATTTTGTTCTAATGTGTCTGAACATGCGCCAACATGAAACACACACTTTAAATCTTCATTAAATATATTATCTAACTTAGACCTCCAATCTGAGTTTAAATCACTCTCTTCGAGTGTTAATATCTCATAGTCTTTAGATAAGGTTTCTTTTAAATTTCTACCTATAAATCCTTTTGTCCCTGTAATTAATACTTTCATTTTAACCATGGTTCTATCTGTTCATATACATAATCAGGTGTGATTGAAGAATGACATTCAAACTGACGAGGAGTGTTTTTATGTTCGGGACACCAATACCAATCAGAGGGGTCAAAATCATTTATTGATTTCATTTTATTCCAACAACCATGACAAACTGATTTATTTGTTATTCTAATATAATCAGATAACGATAAATCAAACTCAGAATAATCTTCGGTAAAGTTTGAAATCATTACAACAGGTTTACCCATAGCATGTGCCAACCAAGCAAGTCCTGAAGATAAACCTATAAAAAATTCTGAATGGTATATATAAGACATACTTTCTTCTAATGGATTACCTAATTTTTTAACACATGATGATGGCATTCCATTACGGTGAGGAGGAATACCAAACATCTCATCTTTCTCTACCACAACGGGTAAGTAACCCTTCTTTTTAATTTTTTTAAATAACTGACCCCAGTAAGGAGATATGTTTTGATAATCTTTTCCTAATGGGTTATTCCAATACTTTAATTGTGCTGTAGAATGAATACCTGCACTTATATACTTTTTATTTATTTTCTTTTCTCCCTGAGGACTATCTACAATAGGTCGAATGTATTTCCAATCAATAAATCCGAGTTGATTCGCAAACTCCTCTTGAATATTTTTTTTAGTGTTAAAATAAGTTAGTTTCAGAGTTTTATCAAAATCTTCAGTTGTCTCCGACACAAAATTTAAATTTGGATAGGATTTTAAAAATAAAAAATTTAAGTTAGGATTTATTTTTACATATGTCTCATACTCATATATCTCGCTAAATTTATTTATATACGGCATCGACGCTATGGTGTCACCTAATGAATAAGACGTTATTTCTATTAATGCTTTTTTCATAATTCTAAAAGTTTAAAAACTTGCTCCGAGGTTATTGATTTTTGACATATGTGTTGTTTTTTGGTGCCTTTATATACGGGACACCAATCCCAATCACCAGAATCAAAAGTATGTTCTGTGTCGTTCCAACATCTAATACATAAGTCATTATTTATTTTCTTTATATTTGTTGTAAACTCATGACCATCTTCAGAAAACCCATTTATCATATAAGTGAATTTATTTAATGACCAATTTAACCATGAAATACCTGACCCTAAACCAACAGTAAATTTGGAGTGGTGTAGATAAGTCGCAACAACATCCCAAGACTCATCAAATACATTTGTGGTTCCTTCTATATAATAAGGAGTTTTAGATAAAATAACTACTTCATATCCTTCTTTTTTTATTAACTCAGATAATTTAACCCAGTTATCGTAAACCCATTCTTTACACCCTGCAGTTGCTTGAGGTGCAAATACCACATAATTTTTATCTAATGGTTTATCACCTAAATTCATAGTAATACCGTGATTAATTTCCTTAAAATCTAAACCCAAAATATCTGTTGCTGTTTGTTGTAAAGGTATGGTATTAACTTCATTTGGGTACATATTAAACTTCTCCCATTTTCCGTTATCATCTTTAAACCAACCTATCGTATATGACGAGTAACACTCCACCGATTGACCTGGAGATATAAAACTTATGTCCTTATAATTTGGATTATTAATAAACCAATCATTATGGAAGGTACTTAAAATAACTTTACAGTTATTATGTTTTGCGAACTCTATAGCGTATGGTGCCCACGCAAGTGTATCTCCTATAGATTTTGAATCAAGAGATATTAAGACCTGTTTATTACTAACGTCAAAAGTGTTATAAACCTCACCATTAATTTTTATTACCCAATTAATATAATATTCTTTTGAACAAGAAGTCCACATATTATGTCCTATTGTGGTCGAATGGATTACCTCGTTAGTGTCACCATTGATAAATTCAATAAGATAGTCCTTATCTTCATCACCTATTACCTCTACTTTAGGTCCCTGAATATAAGACACATTTATTTTATTTTCCCTTAAAGGACGATTTAACCAAGGTTCTCGTTCTAAAAAGTCATTCATCACTTCTAAACCAATCTCTGCGACAGAATCCCAATTAAATTCAGACCTAATCTCAATAGACTCCTCTAAAGACTTTTCCTTGTGTGATTCATAATTTTCATATACATCTCTCATCACTTCAGATAAGTGATTAAAATCTGGCTCATAATAATTACCTGGTAATTCACTCATAGTATATCTACCATAATCATTACTATTCGCGGCCCTTTCCTCATCTATTCTAACAGGTATTCCTCTACCTGAAGCGAACTCAAGTTGACCTGAGCAGTCGGAATATATGGATGGAGTACCACAAGCCATAGATTCGATAAGTGGTAAATTCCACCCTTCAGCTCTAGCGCAGGATAAAAATACGTGACCTGTCTTTAAAAACTTTATATAGTCTTCTCTTTTCGGGAAGGATAACATCTTGATTCTATCATCTAATAGTCCGTATGATTCCAATCTCTCTTTAGTTGACTTAAATCCGTCCATCTGCTCACCCCACATATTATCAATCGATACGACTAAATCTACAGGTTCATCTTTATCGAACGTATTTAGAAAGGACTGTATAATCTCTTTAGTGGACTTTCTATAGTCCCATCTACCGAACAGTAGAAACTTAAACCTACCGTCCTTATATTCGTCTAGGGGGTCCACATCCTCAGGGAAGAAGGTATCTATATCGACACCTTCAGGTACTACCTTAACTCTCTCCTCTTCAAATCCTTGTTTTACGCTACATTCTTTTTGCCATTCTGAAGGTACCCATAACTCATCATACTGTAATAGTTTATTAAAAAACCCTTGGGGTTGTAATGTGGATTCCCATACATTGTATGCTATTTTAGGTCCTATATATTCATCATAAAAGTAATGGTGATTTGTTTCTGATAAAACTAAGTTAACGTTATGTTTAAAATCTTTACCATATTTTTCATAAATTGATACGTCTTTTCTTTGATTGTCACCTACTAACACGGTTTGTTTATGTAATAACGCTCTATCAGTATCGTTTAAATACGTTTCACCTTCGTGAGGTTCGTTATCTGCCATCATATTCCATGACTTACCTACGGTATAGTTTCTAACTTTTATATCTGTGATTTTTGATAGATGTCTTGCGAAATCTCTTGTGTGGTTATTATAACCTGTTGTTCCGACATAAGAGCCGTGTAAAAATATTTTTGGGTTTTTAGTCATTGACATAATTTTAATATTGATAATATAGGATAAGATAACTATTTTTTCAATAAAATAAGGGGCAAATGAAAGGTAAAGATTTAATATGTATAACGGCTCACTGTCCGACAGAAGAAAAAAGAAGAATATTATATAATTTAGTTATGTCTTTACAGGACATAAGGAAAGATTTCGATTTAATAGTGATTAGTCATACTCCGGTTACTTTTGATGTTCAAGAAAACGTTGACTGGGTAATCTTCGATAAAGACAATGAGTTATTAACTGAATGGAAATATCAAAATCAACCATGGTTTTCACCTGAAAATGGTAAACATATACATTCAATATTTTTTGGTGTCGGAAACACTTATTTAACACTACATAAGCAGTTAATTACTGGATATTCCCATGCTAAGAGTTTTGGATATGATAAAGCTCATTTTATTGAATATGACGCTTATTTTGAGGACTATACCGAGTTTTATGATAATTCTAAAATGTTGGATGAATATGATGCGGTACTATACACCAAAAAAGATGAACTATATGAAATAAATTTACAGTACGGTATAGGTAATTTTCATTCTATAAAGATAGGTAGTTTACCTGAAAGGTCATTTACATATAAAAGGGATGAGATATTAAATGAATTAGAGAATGCTTCCGCAAAGACCACAGAAAAAAGAACTCAAGACTTATACTCAGAAAATGGCAATAAAGTATTATTTAAAGACCATAATCTCATAACTAAAAACGGTAATATATTAAGGATAATTGATTTTCATAAGGGAGAATTTGAAATGCAATGGGCAGTTCCTTATTATGACCCTAAAAAGGATACCATAGATTTTATTTTTTGGAATGACGCCTCTGATGAACCATGCGATATCGTGGTAATTATTAATGATGAAAGAATAATAAAAGTGGATAAACTTGGTAAATTTAGGTGGAGAGTTGACACAATAGGTAAACCTGAAGAAATAAAAAATATTAAGATAATGATTAATGACAAATTAAAAAATTCTATTATACTTAATGATAATAATATCGAAGAATTTAAACTAACTAATTTTATGAAATATGATTAATAAAAAAATAGACTTATTTAAAGTTTTTATGGCTCCTACCGCGGCCGAAGAAGTTGGTAAAGTACTTAATAGTGGATATATTGGGCAAGGACCCAAAGTTGAACTATTCGAAAATCAACTTAAGAGTTTCTTTGACCACGACTACGTTTCAACACTAAACTCAGGAACTTCAGGTTTACATTTAGCGTTACACTTACTTAAAAAACCTCTAAAAGGTACTAAAGTATATAGTGGAGTGGTAGGTGTTGATATTGATTGGCCTGGATTGGAAGAAGGTGATGAGGTATTGGCAACTCCTATGACATGTACGGCATCTAATTGGCCAATTTTAGGTAACGGTTTAAAAATAAAGTGGGTAGACATTGACCCCACAACCTTGAATATGGACTTAGAGGATTTGGAGCGTAAGATAACACCAAAAACTAAAGCTATTATGTTAGTTCATTGGGGAGGGTATCCTAATGACCTTGATAAAATCAAGGAAATTCAAAATAGAGCTAGAGAAAGGTTTGGATTTAGACCTGCTATTATTGAAGACGGGGCACATTCTTTTGGTTCTGAATATAAAAAGAAGAAAATCGGTACTCATGGTAATCTTACCATGTTTTCATTACAGGCCATAAAACATATAACATCTATTGATGGAGGTATACTTATGTCACCACATAGTGAACTAAATAAAAGGGCGAGACTAGCAAGATGGTATGGAATAGATAGGGACAGTGATAGAAAAGACTTTCGTTGTGAAGCAGATGTTGAAGAATGGGGTTTTAAATTCCACATGAATGACGTTTGCGCCACTGTAGGTATAGAAAATTTAAAACATGTTGATGATATCGTTGGTAAACATAGAGAAAACGCTAAGTATTATGATGAAAACCTAAAAAATGTGAAAGGTGTTGAATTATTAAAAAGAGAAGAAGGTCACGACTCCGCTTTTTGGATTTACTCTATGTTAGTAGATGACAGAGATGGTTTTTATAAGTGGATGGGAGAATGTAATATTACGGTATCCCAAGTTCATGAAAGAAATGATAAACACACCTGTGTTTATGAACATAGAACTGCGTTACCTAACTTAGATAAAACTATTGGAAGAATTGTATCTATACCTGTTGGTTGGTGGGTTACAGAGGAGGAAAGAGAATATATAGTAGATTGCATTAAGAAAGGATGGTAGACTATATAAAAATAGGAAAGTACACCTACGGGTTAAGTGAAAAAAATGTTCATTGGACCGATAAAGCTTATGATTATGATAATAACTATAGACAACCCGAATTAAATATCGGTAAATATTGTTCAATAGGGTATAATGTTAAAATTTTTTTAGGTGGAAATCATCGACACGACTGGGTTACAACATACCCATTTCAAACTATGCATAATGCTTTATCTCATATACTAAAAAATAATTTTACTAACGTGGATGAAGATGTCGTTGGATATCCACACTCAAACGGAGATGTAATTATTGGTAACGATGTTTGGTTTGGAGATAATGTGACAGTGATGTCAGGTGTAAAAATATGTGATGGTGCGGTAATAGCGGCTAATAGTACAGTGGTTAAAGATGTAGAACCTTACAGTATTAGTGGAGGAAATCCGGCTAAACACATAAAGTATAGATTTAGTGAAGAAATTATTAAAAGGCTATTAGAAATAAAATGGTGGGACATTGAAGAGAGTAAATTAGATAAGTTATTACCTTACATGATGAATAATGATATTGATTTATTTTTTAAAAAATATGAAGAATTAATATGATTAAATTAAAACCACTCACTAAAGAAGACTTACCATTTTTATTGGAGGTTAGAAATAATCAGTCTACTAGAAAATATTTGGAAAATGATTCAGTATTTAACTTAGAACAATGTACTAAGTGGTTTAACGATACACAACCTAAATGGTATATTATATTAAATAAAGAAGAGCAAAAAGTCGGATACTTAAGAACTAATGGGGATGATGTTGGATGTGATATACATATTGAACATAGAAGAAAAGGTTACGCTCGTTTAGCGTATAATGAATACTTAAAAGATAAGGATTACGCCACTTTATGGGTTTTTGAAGATAATTTTGCCATAAACCTTTACGAGAGTCTTGGATTTAAAACTTATGGTGAGTTTAAGATGGTAAGAAGTCGTAAATATGTTTATATGATTTATAAAAAGGAGAGGTAATGATTACAATATTAAGGATAGACAGTAAAAACCATATTCATTTTAAGTTTAATGTGGATATGGATAGATGTATAGTTAGAGTAAAATGTGATAATTTTGATAATCCAGTTTTTATATCTAATTATGATAACGTTAATATACAAACTAACTTTTTTATAAGTATTAACCCTGAAATAGTCCCACAATTAAATAATCCTTACATCGAATTAGAGTACGAGGGTAATAAGTATAAAGAAGAGTTTAAATTTAACTCAACGGATTTAAAAGAATATTCGTTGATTAGTAATAGCTGTTTAGGGTGGAGAGTATATGAAAAACTAAACTCACCCTACAATTCACCATTAATCGGTAACCTTATTTTAAATGATGAGAAATATATTAGAATGTGTGAACATATCGAAAGCTATTTAGACGCTGAAATGACGTTTGGAGATATAAGGACCAACGAAGATTTTAAAAATATTACAGGTAGTGATAGGGCAATAAACGCTAACTTCACAAATATGGATAACTACCCAGTTTCCCACCATTTAGATATTGATATACATTGGATTCACAGTCGGAGAAGGATATTAGAGTTTAAAAATGACGGAACTTATATATTCCATGAAAACGAACAAAACGATTTAATACCGTTAGATGAATTTAAACAAAGATGGGATAGAAGAGTAGAAAGGTCTAAAGAAACTAAAAAAATATGTTTATGGTCTGCAAGTGAAATGTATAACCTACATGGTAAATGGAAAAGAAAAAATCTAATAGAAAGGTTTAAAAACTTACCACACCCAAGTATATTTTTAACTGAAAGAAAGGAAGAAGAGTATGAAGATGATTTACATATTATAAAATATATCACAGAATGGGAAAATAACAATCAAATAGAAAGAGACCATGGTGGTGGTATTATATGGGGAGAACAAAAATATACCTCATCACACATTGTAGATATATTAAAACAAAAATTTTTATAAAATGAATAATTCGGTTTGTTATGTATGTTGTTGTTATTTAGGAGATAGAAGAGCTGCTATTGAAAAATACAATCAAGATAAAAGTGTTTATATAAATGAACATGTAAAATCTTTAAAAGAAATTGAACATAAACTTGGTAAGATAGTATTTGTTTTTAATTTAGAAGAAGGTCATAGAGAATTATTTGAAAAAATTAAAAATGAAATACCTAATAGAATAAGAAATACTGAGGTAGAAATTATAGAAAGAAAAAATTACGGAATGTCTTATGCGGCATTTAATGATGTGTATAGTAAGTATAGAACTGAGTATGAATACTACATATTTAATGAGGATGATTATTACTTTAATGTCAAAAATTTTGACACTTATCTTATAACTAAATTTAACTCATACATTAATATTGGTTATTTAGCGGCATTGGCAACTAACCCCGCTTGGAATTTTATGCATAAAGACACTCATGCAGGTAATAGTGTCGGAATAACAACGTCAGAAATTTTAGAACAGTTATGGAATAAGTTTGGGAAATTACCACATCCACAAAATAATATAGATAGTGAAGTAGACAATTATATTCTTAATGAAACCCAAGGACAGATAGCCCAGACTAATGAAATTTTTAAATTAGGGTATAATATATTTGATATAAGAGAGGATTATTCATGTCCTCACGATATGGGTTTTAATCTTAAAGATAGACACCCACAATATGATTATTTTGTCGACCATCATTTTTTTTGGAATAAACCCTTAATATTACCCGCGTGTATGAGATTCAATGAAAATGTTTTTTGTACTAATGTTATCGACCCACAATTCCAAAGTAAAAGAAGTTGTTATGTAATTAACTTTTATTTTGGTGACAGAAGAAGAACAATACCTGAATTTGAAAGTGATAGGTTAATATTTCTTAAAAAACAAATAGAGGTACTCTCACTTTATTATCATAATTTAGATAAAATTATATTTACTTTTAATGTTGAAAAAGAACATTATAAATATTTAAACGATGCTTTAAAAATAATTCCTAAAAAAATACAAAACACAGATGTTGAGGTGTTAATTAGAGAAAATAAAGGATTTAGTTATGGTGCGTGGTCTGACTCATTTGAAAAAAATAGGGATGAATATGATTATTTTATTTTTAATGAAGACGATTATTTTGTTATAGAAAATAATTGGGATGAATACCTAATACGTAAATACCATACTCTACCCGATACAGGTTATTTATGTGCAATACAAAGAGATGAAGATAAATGGAATGATTATAAACCACATGCGGGTCACTCATTCGGTATAGCTTCAACGAGTTCTTTAAATAAAGTATGGGATAAATACGGTCATTTACCACACTCAGTAGAAGATAACGTATATGAAACTCAAGAAAAAATGCAATATATGTTTTCCTATGCTTTTTTTGAGGTTGGGCTTAGAGTTTATGATATAAGAGAAGATTATAGAGTACAATTTGCCATGACGGGCGATAATGACCAAGATATATGGAGATGGTTTTGGTGGAATAAAAAAGATTTTATTGTTCCCGCACTTATATTACTTAATAAGTCACACACATGGTGGGAGTCTTGGGATGGACCATGTCAAAGAAGAACTAACTTAGAAAAATATAATTAAAATGGAAAAACCAATAGTATACAACGCGATAGAGTGTAAAGAATGTAATGTACCCAAAGGATGGGGGCATGAAATCATATTTGAGAATAATGAAATGTATTGTGGAAAACTGTTAGTTTTCAAAAAAGGATGTAAGTTCTCAATGCACTATCATATGATAAAAGACGAGACATGGTACGTAGATAAAGGTGAATTCCTATACCGTTGGATAGATACAGAAACTGCTGAAGTACACGAACAACACCTTAAAGTTGGTGACTCAGTAAGGCAATTTCCAGGACAACCTCATCAATTAGAAGCATTAACAGATGGGACAGTCTTTGAAGTTTCTACTGAACATTTTGATTCTGATTCGTATCGTGTTTGGAGAGGAGACGTTTTAAAATGAAGATATGGGTAAATGGGACCTTTGATGTTCTACATAGAGGGCACATTGAACTATTAAGATATGGTAGTGGGTGGGGGAGAGTAAGAGTTGGTATCGACCATGACGAACGTATAAAAAAATTTAAAGGGGAAAGTAGACCAGTAAATAAATTTAAAGATAGAAAGTTTTTATTGGAGTCTATAAAGTACGTTAATAGTGTGGTTGGATTTAACACAGATGAAGAGTTGGAACAACAGATAAAAGAGTGGGGTGCAGAAGTTATGGTTATCGGGTCAGATTATGAAGATAAAAAAATTATAGGTTCACATTTATTCAAAAAGATTATATATTTTGATAGAATAATAGATTACTCATCAACAAAAATTATAGAACATGAAAAAAATATTAGTAATAGGTGAACTTTGTATTGATAGATTTGTATATGGTGATGTAAAAAGGTTATCACCTGAAGCTCCAGTTCCTGTGTTTAATGAACTTGAAACTGTAGAGAATAGTGGTATGGCTGGTAATGTAGTTGAAAATATAAAGTCACTTTATGAGGATTGTGAAATTATACACTGGCACCAACCTGATAAGATTATCAAAACACGTTACGTAGATTTTAAAAGTAATCATATGTTTATCAGGATTGATGATGAGAAAATGCCATGCGATAAGATAGTATATATAACACCTGAAAAAAGGAGAACGATTTCAGAGTCTGACGCTGTAATTATTAGTGACTACGATAAAGGGTACTTAACGAAAGACATGATAAAAAATATCTCGTCAATTTCTAAACTTACAATCTTAGATAGTAAAAAAGTATTAGATTACAGTACGATTTCTGATGTTGACTACGTTAAGTTAAACTATAACGAGTACCTTAACAACAAAGAGCTTTGTGATAGTTTTAAAGAAAAGTTCATTATCACAAAAGGTAAAGATGGAGCTTCATTTAATGGAGTTAATTATGAAAGTAATAACCCACAACAGACTATAGACGTTAGTGGTGCGGGAGATACTTTTATGGCTTCTTTTTTAATTAAATTATTGACAACAGATTCGGTTGAAGAGTCAATAAAATTTGCAAATGACGTATGTGCTGACGTAGTCAACAAAAAAGGAGTTAGTACTCCTGATGATAAATTTAAATTAAGATAGGTTCTTGTAAATCTTTAAAAGATTTAAAGAATCTTCTACTTTACGTTCTAACTCTTCTATTTCTGATGGGTTATCATTAGTTAGAGTCGCAATATATAAATTATCCTCAGCTTCCTGTATTAATGTTTGTATGGTATGTAGTAATTTCATTTACCATAAATATTATCTTGTTTTAAAATAACTTTACTATTCTAATAAATGTATCATTTTTAAAAAAAAAAGATTATGGCGCGTAAACCAGAGACAATATTTGTGCAGATAGCCTCTTATAGAGACCCTGACTTATTAAATACTTTAAAAGATATCTTAGATAAAGCGAAAGACCCAAAAAACCTGAGGTTTGGTATCGCATGGCAACATACAAGTGAAGATGAATGGGACAATCTTGACGATTATTTAGAAGACAAAAGATTTCGAATATTAGACATACCTTACGAAGATAGTGAGGGAGCATGTTGGGCTAGAAATCTATTACAACAACTTTATGAAGACGAAACTTATACACTTCAGATAGATTCACATACTCGTTTTATTAAGAATTGGGATTATGAGTTAAAGAAAGAACATAAAAGGTTAGTAAAAAAAGGTATTAAAAAACCATTATTAACGAGTTATGCACCTTCTTTCGAACCTGACAATGACCCTGATAGTAGAATACAAAAACCATGGAGAATGGACTTTGACAGGTTTAGCCCTGACGGAAACATACACTTCTTACCTTCAACGGTTGATGATGCCGCGGATAGAACTGAACCCATCCCCGCAAGATTTTATTCAGCACATTTTGCCTTTGCTAAGGGTGAATTTGTAAAAGAAGTACCACACGACCCACAGTATTATTTTCACGGAGAAGAAATTTCAATCGCTGTTAGGTCTTACACACATGGTTATGATTTATTACACCCTCATAAGATTTTCTTGTGGCATTACTATACTAGACGTGGATTGAAAAAACATTGGGACGACCATAACGAGTGGGGAGGAAGAAATGACGGTTCACATCAGAGAAATCGAAAACTTTTAAGTATGGATGGTGAAGTTTATGACCCTGAATTTTTTGGTATTTATGGGTTAGGTACGGAAAAAACTTTAGATGAATACGAAAGATATGCAGGTATATCTTTTAGTCGTAGAGCAGTACAACAACACACACTAGATAAGAAAGACGCTCCATGTCCCCAATTCGAAAATGAAGAAGAGTACCAAAACTCATTTTCAACGCCATTTAAACATTGTATTGATATTTCTTTTGATAGTGTTCCACACGAAGATTACAATGTTTGGGCAGTTGCATTTGAAGATGAAAATGGTAGTGAAATCCATAGAGATGATGCAAACGCTGATGAGATAAAAAGAATGATGACGGACCCCGACAGATTCTGTCGTTTATGGAGAAGTTTTAACACGGTAACTAGACCGTATAAATGGGTGGTTTGGCCACACTCTGAAAAAGAGGGGTGGGTAAACAGAATGGAAGGAGTTTTATATGAAAAAGTCTAAAAATAAAATGACAATTCTGGTACACCTACCGGCGTACCGAGAACCTGAGTTAATACCTACTATTAAAAGTGCGTTAGAAAACGCAAAAAATCCAGAAAGGATACATTTTGGTATCTGTAGACAATACCACCCTGAGGATGGATTCGATAATTTGGACGAATACAGAGATGACTCAAGATTCAAAATCAAAGACATTCATTATGAAGACGCTAAAGGATTAGCATATGCCAGAGGGGTCATCAATGATGAGTTATTAACTGATGAAGATTTTGTATGTCAATTGGATTCTCATCATAGATTTTCAGAGAATTGGGATGAGACCCTGATTGATTGGTATCACGAATTAAAGGATGAAGGACATAATCCACTAATATGTGGATACTTACCATATTATAACCCATTTAATGACCCCAAAGACAGAGTTAAAGAACCATGGTTATCTGAGGCGGCTAGTTTCTATCCTTTTGGTACAATATTTATTAGACCAACTGCAGTAACAGGGGGTTGGAAACACTTGGAAAAACCATACCCTGCAAGGTTCTTAAGTGGTCACTTTGCATTTGGACCAAACAAATGGGCAAAAGAGGTAAAACATGACCCTAATATATTCTTTGCTGGTGAAGAGATAAACCTAACCGTAAGGTCATTTACTCACGGATATGATTTATTCCATCCACATAGAGTTGTTATATGGCATGCCACTATGAGAGAAGAAAGGGCAGGTAAGTTAGTGTGGGACGACCAGAGTAAAAGGGGGGAAAGTTTATGGTGGAAAGGTAATGATATAGCAAGGGCTAGAATACGTAAGTTATTAGGGGTTGAAGATAACGAACATGACTTAACAGGTTATGAATTAGGAACTGAAAGAACAGTTAGAGACTATGAAATTTATGCAGGTATACACTTTGAAAAAAAATCATTTCAAAAGTATACCAAAGACAATAAGTTTCCACCAAACCCACACCCATATAAAACTGAAAAAGAGTGGGAGGATTCTTTTATGTACTCTTTTTATTATTTGGTTAATGTTACAAGGGATATGTTACCTGCTGATGATTACGAATCAATATTAATTGCATTTGATGATGAAAACGGAGAGGGACAGAATCATAAATATGTCAAGGGACATCAGTTAAAAGAATTCATAGAGAACGGAAAACCCATTCATTATGAAGAGATGTATATGACAGATAAAAATCCGAGTAAAGTCGTTTATTGGGGATTATCCAAAGAACGAGGATGGGCGGAACGAGTTGAGTTTAAAATTAATTAAAATAATATATGCCATTTTATACAAAAAATAATAAAACAATATTTTTTTCACACATTCCTAAAACAGGTGGTAGTAGTGTTGATAGATATCTTGGACAGACGAAGTATATAAGGACCTTTCATGGCGGTTCTACTGTAAAATCATTACAACATAGACATACTTTAGATAAAGATTTAATAGAGGAGAAGCGTAAATATGATATTATCTACGAGTTTACAGTATTCAGAAATCCTTTAGAAAGATTACTAAGTGAATTTTTTATGAAAAGTGCTGTTCATAAAAATAAAACTGATGAAGACTTTCACCGATTCGTTTTACATATGATAAATCAGTATGAAAAAAATAACTACATAAATGATAATCATATAAGACCTCAGGTTGAATTTATAAATAAAAATATGGATATAATTAAGTTTAACGAGTGGGACCATTTAATTGAAAAATTAAGAGAGTATGATAACGAATTCTCAGATAAATTTCCACATATAAATCATGCAACTGATTATAAAAACACATTACATTTTTCTTATGAAGTTTTAGGGTGGACACCAAAAAAAGAAACGGAAGAAATAGCGAAGGATTTCTATAAAGAAGATTATATAATATACGAAGGATTAAAATGAAAGTATTTTTAACATTTAATAAACACCCAAGATGGGTTTTACACGACTTACTTTTTAAGTTGAGTGAAGAATTAGGTATAAAATATAATGCAGAATTAATTTATCAAGAGGGGGGATATCTACACATAAATGAAATAGATTATAATTTACCTGATTGTGAAATTGTAATCTACGACGAAAAAAATGACGTGTTAAAGGCGGTTTCATTTTCAGAAATGAGAACTGGATTATGGAAAATATTCAATAAAAGAAATAAAAAAGACGATTTATTGATATGTATACATCAAAATAACTGGGGATTACAAAGGATAGATACGAGTAAACTAAACTTCGAATTTAAAAAAACTAATTTTTATACGTATTTACCTGATTTTGATTATGATGAGTTCTACGTTAAGAGACAAAAAACTTTGTTTGATGATATGATTGATAAAATGTTTTTCAGATGTACAACAGGTAGAGGGGATGAATTAGAACTAGAAAAATTAGGATTAACTAATGAAAGATTTAAACCTGTTAATTTATCAGACTATCTTGATAGAGCGATTACACATAAGGTGGGGTTGTCAATAGCAGGCGCCGCTGAAATTTGTCACCGAGATATTGAATACATGGCAATAGGGTTACCTATGATTAGATTTGAATACACACAAGAATACGAACCTGAACTGATACCTAATGTACATTATATATCTGTAGACAGAGAAGACCTACCAAAAGATAGTAATCTAGATAAAAGAGGGGGTGAAGAATATGTTAAAAAGTATATTAAAAGATACGACGAAATAAAAAACGATAATAATTTTTTAAATTACATATCAAATAACGCGAGAAACTACTATGTAGAAAATTGTTCTGAAACAAATAGACTAAATAAAATGTTAAAAAAATTAAATTTATGATTGATTATACAATACCTTCTGAAAATTCTTCAGACCATTGGCCATATTTTGATGTGGATAATAAAAATGTATTAGATATTGGATGTGGAATATGGTACACTAAAGATATGGAGGAAACTAGCCCTATATTCTTTGCTAAAACTGCTAATTATGTTGTTGCAATTGATTCTAATGACGGAGACATAGAAAAATTTAAAGAGTATGTTAAGGAAGATAAAAAATTCACATTTAAAAAAGTAATAGTAACAGATGCTCAACAAATAAGAGACTTAATAACTGAATACTCAATCAACGCTTTAAAATGTGATATAGAAGGACACGAAAGAGTTCTGTTAGGATTGACTAATGAAGACTTAGAATCTGTCACAGAAATGGCTATAGAATTTCATACTCATGACTTAAAAGATTCTTTTATGAAAAAAATACCAGAATGGGGATATAATATAAAGTGCGTCGCTAATTTTGCGGCTACACCGGATAATATGGGGGTTATATTTGCAAGTAAATAAAATGGATAAAGTTGCGATATGTTATACTTGTTGTGGACCTACATACAGAGAAACTGCAAAAGAAAAGTTATTAAATTTTCATACAGATGATGAAAATATCTACTATTTTATTATTACTGATGATGTCGATTTTTTTGACGGGATAGAAAGAAAAAACTTAGTAGTAAAAAACTTAAAAGAGTTTTATCAAGATTACCCACACATTGAAAAATACGAGTATTTCTTAGAAAGTGATAATAAAGAGGACTACGGTAAAAAGTTTGTTGAAACTAAGTATAAATTCCCATTCTCAACGAACAGATTTAATTTTTTAATAGCTAAAGAGTATGGTATTAAAAACGTTGTATTACTTGGTACAGATACTGACTTCTATATTGAAAGATATAAAAATATTAACGAAAATAATAATAAGATTTATAATTGTGTTAGTCGTTGGGAACAAAATACAACAGAAAATAATATGGACTTTATAGTTAAAATATTAAAAAATAAATTCGACCTAAATGTTGATGAAAAAGTTATGATATTTGACGCAGCTGGAAAGTTATTTTGTTTTGAAAGTATAGATTTTATGATGAAATTTTTTAACATATGGGATGAAGTTATGAAAGAAATATACGAAACAAAAAACGTAAATTTATTTTGGGGTTCTTACGCTATTAATAATGAATATATTTTAGCACCCATATACGACGCGATTGGCATAAAAGGACCCGAAAAAGACTTTATGGGATTATTTAACGCTAAACATAACCCAAAGGTAGAAAGATTTTGGATGTATAAAAATAAAATAAAATAAAATAAAATAAAATAAAATAATTTATGTTTAAAGAAGAAAATATAACAGCAAAATCCAAATTAGATTTAAACCAAAGTCTGTCGAGATACTTAACTTTTACTGCACAACAAAACCACTTTGCTTATAGTGCTTTTTTTGACTTACTTAATACTGTTAAACCTAAAAGAATAATAGAAATTGGTACTGCATTAGGAGGACTTACTATGTACTTGGAACATATTTGTAGGGGAATTAATATAGACACTGAAATAATTACTTACGACATACATAAACAGAATTATTATAAGGATTTGAGAGATGTTAATATAGATGTACGTATTGAGAATATATTTAAGCCTGACTATTCAGATTTAGAAAATTTTGAAATTGTTGATTTAATTAGACAAGATGGTACTACCTTAGTTTTGTGTGATGGAGGAAATAAGATAAGAGAATTCAATATACTGTCTGATTATTTAAAAAAATCTGATATTATAATGGCTCATGATTACGCATATAATCATGAAAAATTCACTAACGAAATAAATTTGAAATATTGGAATTGGCATGAAATATCAGAATCTGATATAGAAGAATCGATTAATAGAAATAATTTAAAACCGTACTTACAGGACACTTTCACAAAGGCGGTTTGGGTTTGTAAAATTAAAGAATAATGAATAGTAATATAACAATAGTTACCGGACTATGGAATATTGATAGAGTAGGTAGGGACTTTAACCACTATATAGAAACATTTAAAAAGTTTTTAGATATACCACAAAATTTATTTATATACATCCCAAAAGAATATGAGTATTTAGTATGGGAAAAAAGAGATAAAAAAAATACATACGTTAAAGTTTATGAATTAGACGACCTAAAAAGGATGTATGAACCATTTTGGGACAAAACACAAAAAATAAGAACTTCAGAAAAATGGTTAAACCAAACAGGGTGGTTACAAAACTCACCACAGGCGAAAAATGAATGGTACAACCCAATAGTTCAATCAAAAATGTTTTTGCTTAATGACGTAACTATATGGAATCCATTTGATACTGACTACTTCTTTTGGTTAGATGCGGGAATTACTAACACAGTACCACATGGTCACTTAACTCACGATAATGTATTACAGAACATAGATAAACATTTGAACCCATTTTTATTCTTAAGTTACGATTATGATGCTAATAATGAAATACATGGATTTGAATTCGACGCTATTAATAAATTTGCGGGTCAAAAAGTGAAATATGTCTGTCGAGGTGGATTATTTGGTGGACACAAACAGCAAATTAATGAAGCTAATAGGACGTACTACTCTCTACTTGAAAGAACTTTATCGTCAGGGTTTATGGGTACAGAAGAAAGTATATTTTCAATAATGTCATACATTGAACCTGACATTTATAGAAGGTTTGAATTAGACTCTAACGGGTTAATAGTTAAATTTACAGAAAGTCTAAAAAATGATACAGTTAAACTTGTAGAACCACCTAAAAGAAAAGTAATTAATAATAAAAAATATACGGATAAAGACGTATCCAAAGTCAAAACCAATCTTTATGTTTTAACATTTAATTTTGCAGACCAAGTATTACACACCATAAAGTCTATGCAAAAAACCCCTGAGTGGTTAGAGAGACCTAACTTATTTTTATTGGATAATTCAACAAATGAGAATTCAAGAAACAACAACCGTAAAATTTGCGAGCAGTATGGTTTTGAGTATATTAATTTAGGTAGTAACACAGGTATATGTGGTGGACGACAAGCGGCTGCGGAACATTTTCATGAATCAGACGCTGATTATATGTTCTTTTTTGAGGACGACATGACTGTAAATTCACCTGAATTAAAAGGTGAACATTGTAGAAACGGTTTTAGGAAGTACATACCAAACCTTTATAACGTTGTACATAAGATTATGATGAAGGATAAATTCGACTTCTTAAAGTTAAGTTTTACAGAAGTTTACTTTGATAATGATAAACAGTGTTCTTGGTATAATGTACCTCAACACATTAGAACTGAAAATTGGCCTCATTACGATAAACTACCGATTACAGGATTAGACCCTAACGTTCCGTTGACAGACTTTAAAAATATAAGAAATGTGGACGGTGTTACATATGTTGACGGGGATGTCTATTATGCTAATTGGCCGATGATAGTATCAAAGGAAGGAAATAAAAAGATGTTTATAGATACAAAATGGGGACACCCATATGAACAAACTTGGATGTCACATATGTATCAGATGACAAAAAGAGGTGAGTTGAAACCTGCAGTTTTATTGGCTTCCCCAATATGGCATGATAGGATTAAACATTATAAACCTGAAGAGAGAAGAGAGAACTAAAATAGTTCTCTCTTTTACTATATAAAAATAGGTTTTAGATTATTTATATAGTAACGAAAAGTAAATAGATGCCTAATTATCTTGTACAACCATGTGGTGGAGGTTCGACAGAGGTGTGGGACATACCCACTAGCGTCATTTCATCTCCGATAAATGATGTCACTGCGGTTATTAACAATCCTAACCAACACACATGTTATGTTGTTAAATCAGGTACATTAAATACTTCAACATCTACTGCAATTGAGGCATATAATAATTGTACGACATGTATTGCTTCGGCACCATCTGCAACTCCGACTGTAACACCTACACCGACACTTACACCGACACCGACACCTACCCCATCAACTTCTTATAGATACTACGTAACACTAAGAAACTGTTGTGATAATACAGAGGTAAATCCTTCAGTACCGTTTGATTTTCAATCGGTTGGGTTACCAACCGAGTTACAGAGTGCCTTTGTTTATCAGTCACAATGTCACTTAGTAGTTACTTTCACAGCAACTACTGATACACCCTCAATATCAGTAAGTACTATGTATAATGGTGTCGGTGCATGTAAAGATTGTAAAACCGCAGTCCCTTGCCCATCCAATACACCAACACCTACACCTACACAAACGCCAACAAATAGTGTTACTCCTACGAATACAGTAACGCCAACCAACTCAGTTACTCCAACCAATACTATTACACCAACTAACACTACAACTCCTACACAAACTCCAACTCCAACACCATCTACATCACCTACATGGTCATGGCATGTGTTTAAACCTTGTTGTGGGGGTAGTGATATCGTATTTAGGATAGATAGTTCAATAACTATTGGAGTAGGAACTTCTGTAGTATATCTTGGAGATTGTTATGTATATGTGAATCCTTATCCACCGGCTTCTGGGTCACAACCAATTATTCCTGCTTCAGACATATATGATAATTGTAAAGATTGTCAAGACGACAATGGTGAACCTTATTGTTCAGTTACACCAACACCAACTCAAACAGTAACTCCGACGAATACTGTAACTCCAACAAATACTGTTACACCAACAAATACAGTAACTCCAACTAATTCAGTTACTCCTACGAATACTATTACTCCGACTAATACTGTTACGCCAACCAACTCAGTTACGCCAACAAATACTGTTACACCAACCAACTCAGTAACACCAACTAATTCAGTTACTCCGACTAATACTGTTACGCCAACCAACTCAGTAACTCCTACGAATACGGTAACACCAACTAATTCAGTTACTCCTACGAATACTATTACTCCGACTAATACTGTTACGCCAACCAACTCAGTAACTCCTACGAATACGGTAACACCAACTAATTCAGTTACTCCTACGAATACTATTACTCCGACCAATACAGTTACTCCGACCAATACTGTTACACCAACAAATACAGTAACACCAACAAATACAGTAACTCCAACTAATTCAGTTACTCCAACAAATACTGTTACGCCGACCAACTCAGTAACACCAACTAATACGGTAACACCAACTAATTCAGTAACACCAACCAATACAACTACTCCGACACCAACTGTAAGTCAAACATATACTAATTGGGTTATAAGAGACTGTTGTGGAGTTCTAGTAGATACAGTGGTATCAGTCAACGATTCACTTTTAGCGGAAGCGGGTGATGTTGCAACTATTTTTGGTGATTGTGGGTATTTGGTTGAGGTAACAAACGAGGATGCAGTTGCTTCAGTTGATTCAATATATACAGGCTCTAACCCTTGTAAAGATTGTGAAGGTGAAAATCCAGGTTCGGTGTGTTCTGTAACACCGACACCAACACCTTCAATAACACCAACCAACACTGTAACTCCTACGAATACTGTTACGCCAACCAACTCAGTTACTCCTACGAATACTGTAACTCCAACTAATTCAGTTACTCCTACGAATACTGTAACTCCGACGAATACGGTAACTCCTACGAATACTATTACTCCGACTAATACTGTCACTCCAACTAACTCAGTCACTCCGACTAATACAGTAACTCCAACCAACTCAGTTACTCCTACTAATACGGTAACACCAACTAATAGTGTAACTCCAACTAATACGGTAACACCAACTAATTCAGTTACTCCAACAAATACTGTGACACCAACAAATTCAGTTACACCAACTAATAGTGTAACTCCGACTAATACAGTAACTCCAACCAACTCAGTAACGCCAACTAATTCAGTTACGCCAACAAATACTGTTACACCAACCAACTCAGTAACGCCAACTAATACGGTAACACCAACTAATAGTGTAACTCCAACTAATACGGTAACACCAACTAATTCAGTAACTCCGACTAATACTGTAACTCCAACTAATACTGTTACACCAACCAACTCAGTCACTCCAACGAATACTGTTACACCAACCAACTCAGTTACGCCAACGAATACTGTTACACCAACCAACTCAGTAACTCCTACGAATACTGTTACACCAACCAACTCAGTAACTCCGACTAATACTATTACGCCAACTAACACTATTACTCCAACACCAACTACAAGTGTTGAAAGGGAAATATGGGAAGCAACCTTTTGTTGTGATTCTGGTTTCCCGACAACCGCACTATTTAATATTGCTACTTCACTTAATCCATCAGCAGGAAAAAGTGTTTTTTATAATGAAACTTGTTGGGTACTTTTAAACTCTAGTTCAGGTGCTGTTACAGATAATACAGATGTTATTTATAGTGATTGTAAAGATTGTCAAGATAATAACGAGCTACCACCATGTCCTTCACCAACACCTACAGCAACACCATCCGTTACAAATACACCATCGGTTACTCCAACTAACTCAGTTACTCCTACGAATACTGTTACGCCAACCAACACAGTAACACCAACCAACTCAGCTACTCCTACGAATACAGTAACACCAACTAATTCAGTTACACCAACAAATACTGTTACTCCGACGAATTCAGTTACTCCGACGAATACTGTTACTCCAACAAATACAGTAACTCCAACTAACTCAGTCACTCCAACGAATACTGTTACACCAACCAACTCAGTTACTCCGACTAATACTGTAACTCCAACCAACTCAGTCACTCCGACGAATACAGTAACACCAACTAATTCAGTCACTCCTACGAATACTATTACTCCGACTAATACTATTACGCCAACTAACTCAGTAACTCCGACTAATACTGTGACACCAACAAATTCAGTTACACCAACTAATAGTGTAACTCCAACCAACTCAGTCACTCCGACGAATACAGTAACACCAACTAATTCAGTTACACCAACAAATACTGTTACTCCGACCAATTCAGTTACTCCGACGAATTCAGTTACTCCGACGAATACTGTTACTCCAACAAATACAGTAACTCCAACTAACTCAGTCACTCCAACTAATACGGTAACTCCTACGAATACTGTAACTCCAACTAACTCAGTCACTCCAACTAATAGTGTAACTCCGACTAATACTATTACGCCAACCAACTCAGTAACTCCAACGAATACGGTAACACCAACTAACTCAGTAACGCCAACAAATTCAGTAACACCAACCAACTCAGTAACTCCTACGAATACTGTAACTCCAACGAATACGGTAACACCAACTAACTCAGTAACGCCAACAAATTCAGTAACACCAACCAACTCAGTAACTCCTACGAATACTGTAACTCCAACTAACTCAGTCACTCCGACTAATACTGTTACTCCAACTAACTCAGTCACTCCAACTAATACGGTAACTCCTACGAATACGGTAACACCAACTAACTCAGTAACGCCAACAAATTCAGTAACACCAACCAACTCAGTAACTCCTACGAATACTGTAACTCCAACTAACTCAGTCACTCCGACTAATACTGTTACTCCAA
>Ga0222717_10000780_pt1 | contig 26888 bp, 36 predicted proteins | sample C33_18DmetaG_FD_165053 | JGI IMG/M metagenome (GOLD analysis project Ga0222717, IMG submission 165053) | Estuarine water microbial communities from San Francisco Bay, California, United States - C33_18D | ecosystem: Environmental > Aquatic > Marine > Unclassified | place: USA: California... | reverse complement strand
CAATGTAGCCTTTTACTAGATGTACTTAGTGTAGTATTCCTCTAACTTCTTAAGCCACTGTTGATGATACTTGTCGAACTCGTTGCCTTCGACAACAAACTCTTGGTATTCAAAGTCTTTACTGCACATAAACACAACACCTTTTTTAATGTTTGTGCCATATAGTTCATTGTGTGCATCTGCATAAGCCGCTAATTGAATAAAATAATCATCAATCCATTCACGTTTCTTAGGTCTATTCGTTTGTTTGTGATCCATGATTGCTTCATCACCGTTATGCAATCCTACTAAGTCAGTTGTACCTGCATAGATTTGAGGGAAGTACAATGATACTTCAGTACCCCAAAACTCTTGGCAGTTAACTAAACCTTTATCGATGATTTCTTGTGCCATAATATGACTTTGTTTGCTGTATGGATTTGATCCGTACTGTCCCATGTCACCGGTATCACTCAGTACATAGTTCTCTAACCATTTATGCATACGTGTTCCACGACCTGCGGCTTCAGTAGTGATCTCTTGTGCTTTAGCATAGCCAACTCTCTTACGCCAGTTCTCTAAAGATGCTTTCTTTTCTTCAGATGCAGTAGCACTCAATATAGTTGTTACACTAGGCAGTTTTCCGCCGTCTGGTGTAAGATATCTACGTGAGCCGTCTATGTTCTTTTTCTTTAATTCTTGGTATGGATACTTTTCTGTAATCATTATGGCCTCTTAGGTGTGTCACCGGGCTTACCGTCCCAGTTTTTCTTTAAGTAATCTACTCCCAATTCTTTGAAATACCAAACGTTTCTACAAAAAACTCTTGGGTAATAGTTTACTGGATTGTGATGTGATGATTTTAAATCTTCAGTTGTTTTAGGAGTCTGTATTAAAATATCATGTAATTTTGCATGAGGTAAATCAATGACTTCTATATCATCATATCGTTTTTCTATTTCTTTCCAAATATGATCTGCAAGATGTTTGTGTCCTTCATTAGTTTCATGTAAACAAGGTGTCTTTTCAAAATCTTGTGTGACTTCGTTGAAGTTTTGTAATTTACCAGAATGTATGTATAATTCATTCTTAATAATCGTTTCGTATTTTTCTTCAAATTCTTTTACATGACTTGCTGTTGCAGGCATATAGTCTGACATCAGATGCGGAACATTATTTGCATCTAATAAATTATTGATACTAGCCCAGATATGAAATTTGTGCTGTTCTAACAAATTATAATAATGATCATCTGAATTTAAAATTATTTCTTTTTCTAAGTTAGATATTTGTCCTTGACCATCTACTATCCAATATTGATGCGGTGCATTACCTTCTAGCAAATAACATTCTTTACGTGATGATTGAGTGTATGCATGAATATAAAATGGTTTACTATCATGTAGCAAATCTTTGTAAAAGTATTGCATCGTTCTACGAAAGATTGCATCATTGCCTTGTCCGGGGATAGCAAGATTGACTATAGGTACACCTAAACGTTCAGCAATTATAGCAGGCCAAGAGTCAACAATAGGATCATCTATTCCGTGTCCATAAGTATAACTGCATCCATTAACGACTAAGTGTGATATTTTTAACTTCAAATTGTAAAACTCTCTCCACAACCACAACGTGCTTTCTCTAGTGGATTAATGAATTCAAATCCTTCATTAAGTCCATTTTTTTGATAGTCTACGGTGATTCCTTCAAGTATTTCATTAGCCTTTGGATCAATTAAGATTGAAAACCCTTCATATTCATTATGAATGTCTTCTTCGTTGATATTGTCTGCAAACTCAAGTTTATATGCATAGCCACTACACCCTGTAGTTTCAATACCTATGCGAATACCAACACCTTTGCCACGTTTGGCTAAGTGTGATTTGATTTTGTCTTTTGCGATTTCTGTAACTTCCATACTTGTATTTAACACCTTAATATGATATTATAAAGTAATTGTTATTGAATGTCTAACGAATTGGGTTTATATTTTGAAGGCGCCGCGATCTTTTTTCATGGCTGATTTAGCCATTTTATCGACAGTCTTTTCACTGTCTCCTTTCTTATCACCGGGCTGAATAGTAACAGGTTCATGTCCTTTGAACACTACTTTGTCACCTTGTATGTTTGCGATTACACTTTTAAGAAGAGGCTTCTCCATCATTGAGTACAAGTCTTGTACATCAAGTATAATGTCATTGTCTTGGAATGTGTCGAGTAATTGATCAACCGTATAATTATCTGGATCAATGGATCCATCTTCTACATGTTGTTGTAATTGATTGGCTACAGCAACAATGCTGGCTGCCATTGCATTACTGTCCTGAGCATCTACAAACTCGTAAAGCCTCATTTGCTTTACCTTTTTGCTCTACCGACTGGTCCTGTTGATACGTCTACGTTTACGTCTTCGATGTCGCCGACAACTGCATCAGGAGCACCTACGTCAATCTGATCAGTTCCCATATCGCCTGTTACGTCTATTGCTGGGTCTGAAACATCCATGCTATTGACACCAACTTCACCGTCGCCTAGACCTGTATCTACGTCACCGTCGAATGCATCTACTGTTTGTCCACCTGTAACACCTGCTAATGCTTGGTCGAGTTGACCTTTAACAGATACTAAACACTGATTCAATTCTGCAAGTGCTTGTCCTGCTGTTTGATCAAATGCTTGTTCTTCGTTAACACCGATTTCTGTTTGAACAGAGTCAACTAATGCTGGCATCTCTTTGACCATCATGTCTGAGATTTCTTCTAGCATTTTTTGTACTGAATCTACCATGTCTTGTGCGGCCAAAATAACTTGTGATCTGTTAACTTCTTCGTTTTCAGTAATCACTTTAGTTCTTGGTGCAGAAGGAGCAACTTTGTAATGCTCACTTAATGCTTGTTCCATAAATACTAATTTCATGTATGATGGATACTCTGCTCCAAAGTTTTTAGACTCTTTTGCTTCCGCAATCAATCCTTTTACTTTGTTATGCATAGTTTGTGTTTGTATTTTGTTTAAGCCTTTTACATTCAAGTTTACTTCAAAGTTTTCTTTTAAAGCCCTGACTGCAACTTCTTGCTTGTTTAAATCATTAAGTTTCATATTAAATTCCTAGTAATCTGTCGTAGATATAATGTATTTATCTTGTTCCGCAGAATTTCTGGATCTTTTGTACCGGTTCTTCTTGTGTTCTTCAAAGATTCTACGTTGTTGTTCTTTAGATGTATTTATGAGTCCTTCTAAGGTTTGTACAATTTGTTTCTTACGGTTCAAATCATGTTGTAACTTAGTCAGTTGAATGAGTCTATAATCTAAATCTTTAGTTTTGTTTTTGTAGCCACGAGTGTGAACAGCAATATCTAAATTGATAGATGCTAGTGCACCATCTAATTTATAAATCTTACCTGCTCTGTCTCCTTCACGGTTATGTTGAAATACACAGTACGCCATTGCATGTTTAGCATTAAGGAATTCGTGTCTCTCGTCCCAATTATGTTCAGTGACATCATACAATCCTGTAGTTTTTGAGTTACGTATTCTGAATTTACCAAATGCTTTAATGCCATTGTTATCATTGCTGATATAAAGATTTTTTAATTCTTTAATCATTTCTGCTTTGAACATCTGCTTGATTTTGTTATGAGCATCCGCTACATTAGTCTTCTTTTTCATACATTCTCCATAAAGTATATGTTATTTAATTCAGGTGTAGTATCTAAAAAGTTCGGCAAGTCTACACTTTCCGTGCCGCATTTAATCATAGGTATCTCATGGCAATCTTTTATAAGATAGCCCAAAGACTCTAAGTTGTCATCAAAAACTGAATTGTTCTGTACTTTAAAATCAAACTTCCAATAATGAAAATCTGATTGATCGACTAGAAAGCCGAATATGTTTGAGTTTGTATTGTCTTGTATTCTGTGAGGGTAATGTAGTATTTCTGGGTTGCCTCGTAAACTTATACACTGTAAAATAGTGTCAAAGTTTGCTTGTGAATTTCTTTGAACTTGCCATAACTGATGATTGTCTCCAACAGGCTTTGATCTGTTGAGTACATTAGTATGAGTAATGTCAAACAATGTGTAACAAGTTATGGTCTTCATACTACTATTTAGTAGCCAAAAAAAAGCCTCTAATAAAAGAGGCTTTTTAATTCTTTAACTAATTTCTTAGTTAGTGAATGTTGCTGAAGCAGTAACTGTAGACGTTCCACCTGTAGCCGCATCGATTGCTGAAGCCAAAGTAGTTGTGTCCCAAGCGCCAGTAGGATATACTGCGATTGCTAAGTTATCTGTTGCATCATTAGTGAACTCATAGATGTAAACAATTGCTTTTTGCTGAATTGTTAACATAGAGATGTTTGCTAATGTTGTGTTTGCCGCGATATCTGCTAATTCGATATCAAAGAAGTCTAACTTAGGTCCTTGTGGTTGTACTGTTGCACCTGAAGAAACTGCGTTTACTCCTGGGTTGCTGTATCCAGTTGCGTCTAAACGTAATACTGGATAAAAGTCACCATTTGCTCTTGTAAATTGTGCCATTTTTCTATTCCTTTTTAAAAGACTCGTTCCGAGCCCTGTAGTTTGTTGTCCCTCACCATGAGGTTCATACTAATATTTAGTCCTTTGTGAGAAAAATGCGGTGATATATTACTTTGCGGCTAGATTTTGAGCAGAAAAGCCCATTCGATTGACAAACTTAAGTCCGTTAGCAACGAACCCTTCATGTGTTTCACTGCCATCATCTAAGTATCCTTTAACAGGACTAGACTCTGCGGCTTTGTCTAATTGATCTACGAGGTTTTGTTTTAGATTGTATAATGCTATCCAAATCTGAAATGCACCTATTACACCCTCTTTGTGTGTATTGAAATGATTAGTAATCTTTTGTCTCATTGAGTCTGTCATTGGACGTTGCTCTACAAATTGTATAAAATCATTATACAAGTTTGATAAGTCTTTTGATACAATCTTTTTGTTGATGAATACAGTGAACAAAGAGTTAAATGCGTTACGTGCCTGCGGTGCTGAGTTCATAAGAATTCTTACATCATCACCATGCTGTGCAATTGCTGTTTCTGCTTGTGACTTTAACTTAGTAGGCATCTTTATCTTTGGTGTGATTGGCATCTTGCTAGGTACGATTGCTACATCACTATTGTTATGTAAGTTACCAATTGTACCGTCTAGTGATGATGACTCATCTGTTGTTTCTGCATTGACTGGAATAAATGTATGTACACCTATACCTGCAGTTTTACCATTTAGCATGTATCCAACTTCACTGTCTGCTTTTACTTTGTATGCGATACCGTTTGGGTTCATTTTAAATGAGTAGTAACCGTCTTGGTCTTGTAAAGGTTTAGCAAACAATAAGTCTCCCCAATAGTAACCTAATGTTCCTCTATCTGCTTTGTCTAATCCGTCCCAAATACTATCAATGATGTTGTACAAGTCTCCTCGATCAACACCTCTGTTTTTATCATACTGTCTGAATTCTTGTGGTGAAAAGACTTGTCTTCCTGTACCGTCTTTTTTATTGAACATGTGCTTATCCATGATAGAAAATCTACCTTTCTGATCACGTCCAAATATAAGAGCAGGGTAACCGTCCCACTTAATTGTAATTGTACCGGGTGTTGCAATAGTTTTTTCCATTGCACTGATTGCTTGTTTGGCTCCTTCAACATCACCTAAGAACACAAGGTCTTCTGGGTGGTCTAAGTGACCTTTTGCTTCTACTAGATTTATTTTTTCTAATGTACGTAATGTATTAGAGATTGATTCACTGAGGTTCATTGTTACCTCGTCTTTAATAATGCGATTTTTTCTGCTCTAATTGCTGATTGAGTTTTAGATTCTTTGAGTTTTGACAGGTCTTGTGCTGGAGCCTCTGGACTATAGAAAGGTTTAGGATCCATGAAATACATTTTTGAATACTTCTCTTGCATTCCTTTTGGTAACACCGTACCAGTAGAATTAACCCACTGTTTTCCGTTATAAGAGGTTTCTTTTCCACCTGCATCTTTAATTGTTACTCCAACAGGTATATTTTGGACTACATTTGCATCATTGACCCTTACTTGATTGTTATCAGTTTCTTTTGATTTTAGTTCAGGTTTTTTTGCACCCTTTGCTTGTACTGATTTTTCTATGGTTTTTGCACCCGGTGCATTCTTTGCTCCTACGGGTGTAACACCCACTGTAGAAGTTGCCGCCCAAGCGCCGTCGGCTAACTGTTGTAAGATAGTTCTATCTATGTTTGGTCTCTGTGGATTCTTTGAATTGTTGTAAGACTGTTCAAGGTTATTGATAATGTTGTACAATACATCTTTACTTTTTGTATAGTCTACATTCTGCATCCACTGTCCTAACCAGTCTCTGATAAAAACGTGGAATTCTCTACCACCTGCTTGTTCTACATCTGTATTTTCAATGATGCTTTCTAAGATGTTACTCATATTCTCATATTGAATATCTTTGCCTTGTCTCTTATATGCAGGTTCATCATAGTTAACGTTAGAATCTAACTCTGCACCTTGAGGTTCTGCTTCAGGATCTGAGTTGCCTGTTGGGGCACCTAATGGTGGATTGATTAATCCAGATTTGACTCCTGAGTCGATTGTGCTTAAGATATCACTCATAAAGTCTTGGACAAACAATTTGTATGCTAATTTATCTTGTCTAGTTAGACCACCACCGATACCTATCGTAGGTTGCTTAACAGTTGGTCCACCTGTTCCACCAACAGACTTACCTCGTTTGGCTTTGTCACCAAACATCCAGTCTGCTAATCCTTCTTTTACAATTACATCATCGAATTTCATCTATATGTTTATCCGTTAAATTTTTTAATCGTTTTTGAAAAACGATTCTTGTCTCTTCCTCGGATAGCACTTAGCAATTTCTTTTCTAGTTGTTCAGCCTGAACATCATCGTAGTTACGTTGAATAAACTCAATTAAATTTACAGCACTAGTAATGATATTATTGCCACGAGACTCGACAATGTGCGGAATATCTCGGTTGGAGCCGAAATTTTCTAATTCTTCTAAGAGGCTTTTAGTTTTCTTTTGCATAAGTGTAATTCCTTACTACTATTTAGTCTACCATGACCATTTTGGATATTATTTGTCTTTAAGAGTATTAAGTAAAGACTTGAGTTTAGTGCTTTGAACATCACCTGTCACTTTCTTTTGTTCAGGTTCAACTTGAGCATCTACGATTTGATCTGTTACTCCTACTTGTGATGTTGTTTTAAATTTGTCCATGATTGACTGTGCAGATGGTTGTGATGAATCATGTGTTGGGGAACTAGTACCTGGGTCTGTGATACGTAGTGTTTCAATATCAAATGCTAATTCAATCTTTTGTCCTACACCAGAACTTGATCTTGTCTTCATCAACTGAATCTGATACTGCCCGCGTTCTCTCATGCTACGTGATGTAAAGATACCGAACACATTGTCTGCTGTATTAATCTTACTGATACCACCTGAGATATGACTGTGATCAAATTCTATTTCTTCGACAGCACTTCTGTTTAACTGTGATGCAGTTACAAAGACTATATCTAATTCTTTTGCCAAGTTACGCAATTCTTCTGATACATACTTGTCTTTGACAAACAAGTCACTAGGACTTACTTTAGCACTTACAGGCATTAACAAATCCAAATAGTCAACACACATAAAGTCTAGTTTCTTGCCTGTTTGTATTTGCAATTCTCTTGTGTATGCTCTCAAATCATTGACTGTAGACTGTGCCGGCATGTATTTAATTTGAAAGTTACCAGATGCTTTTTGCTTCATCTTAACTTTCATTTCAACATTATCTAAATCTCTAAACACTTCTTTAGCCTTAGTATCAGTTAACATAGAATCGATACGCATTGCTGATAGTTCTTCACTTAACTCTAATGTAATGTATATACCTGATAAGCCTTGCTCTACCCAGTTGACAGATAGATTTTGCATGAACAATGATTTACCTGAACCCGAACCCCCTGCAAAGATTTGCAATTCACCTTTGTTAAAACCACCATAGAGTTTTTGATCTAAACAAGGCCAGCCTGTAGATGCTTGACCATTACTAGATTTGAGATGCATAAGACGAGCCCTAGGATCTTCAAAGTAATCGATACCTAAGTCTCTTTGTAATGATATTTGTACAGCATCTTTGATTAACTTTTCGACAGGATCATAGTCACCTTTCTCTAACAAGTCTGCTGAAGACATGATTGCTCTTTCTAATTCTTGTCTACGAGTAAATGATTCAAACTCAGACATGAACCATTCATAATGACCGTCATCCATGCCATCAACAACATCGATTGTTTCTCCTGTTGTTGCTTTGATTTGTGTTGGGTCAGGAAGAATCTTATAAGAATCTGAATGCTCTCTCATAAATTCTGCAACAGGTCGTAATCTTCTATCAAAGTTTTCTGAGTTAAAGATGTTCGCAACCCTAACAAACAACTCTGCGTTTGTTACCATCATTCGTAAGAACAATTCTTGTACTTCTACGTTAAATTCTTTTAGCAATTTTATTCCTCATAACTTCTACTTTTATTTTACTGTTTGTAGCAGAGTCTAATATACTTAGTAATGTATTCAGACGACCATATTTAATTACAGCATCATTTGCATCTTTAATATCGTCTGACCAATTAGGTAAAGACACATCATAACCTAGTTCTAATGCTCTTTCGCATATACCTAATCCTGTTTGATCCTGATCAGGAACAACGATAACACGTTTACCCAATTTGTTAATTACAGCAACTTGATTGTCATTAATCGTATCATGTGTTAATGCTAATCCATTCATAGATATTGCATCAAAGATACCTTCAAACACTAAGACAACTTCCCACTCATCTTTTTGTAAGTCTGTACCAAACACATATCCCGGCTGTTGATCATTGATGAACTTAGGATTTCTATCATCCATGAATCTAATTGTACTACCAACTACTTTGTTTTCATATGTATATGGGATAACAATACCCTGTGCTTGTCTACCCTCTGCATTAGGATTAACCATAAAAGGATAATCGTTGTGTTGTAATCCTCTGTTGTTTAAGTAATCAATATACACTTGATGATCTTTGTTTGCAGTGTAAATTAATTCTCCTTCTGGCATTTCTTGTTCTTTAAACTTGGGTAACTTGTTTTGTTTCTTTTTATGCAGAATAGAATCTAGCAAATCTTTATGTTGAATTGAATGTAATGACCACTTGTTAATATCTGTATCTGGCATGTTACACCATGATAAGAATGAACGAGTTCTTCTACTGATTGCTCTACCTAATTTAAAGCCGCACTTAAAGCCACAGTTGAAACAATGATAGTTCCAATCATCACCGTCTGCTTTGACACCACCACGCATTCTTTTGTCAGGGTTGTGTCCATTGTGCTGACAACAAGGAGCATTAAATGACGTCCAGCCACTTTGCGTCTGCTTCTTTTTGCCAGGGATAACCGTAAGTATATCAAACATATCTGATATTATATACGAAAGAGAGTGTTAAAACAAGTAAACAGGGTAACTTATCTAGCCAAAACAGTAACTATGTTACCCACATTTGATTCAAACTTAAGTTTGATGAACGGATGATAACCATTGACAGTATAACCGAGTGTTCCAGACTCACTAACACCATTTGCGGCATTACCATATCTATATGAATTGATATCATAAAAGCCTGAATCAACAAGAGTAGAACCTTGTATAGTTACATTGCCCACGTAATCTTTGTAATCGATTGATGTAGTTAAGATAGGTGACATTTGCGTATCAATGATACTTGAATAATAAGTTACTGACTCTGAATTTGCATTCGCAGTATTTGAGGGGAATGTTTGATCAGAAGGTATTGTAACTGTCTGAGAAGGAACAAATTCAGGTAAGATAGAGTCAACAATATTTAAGTCGCCTCTTGCTCCTGCTTTAGAATCTACAAAGACTGGTAAGTTAAGATTACCACTTGGCCATTCTAATGAGTAATAGCATTTTTGTGATTCAATGTTTTCAATTTCAGCAGATGTTGTATCTAACTGAAAAATACCATTGACATCAAACACCGGTGTCAATGCCTTTCTGAAAAGGATTTCGGTACCATCTGAGTTAAGGGCTCTAAATGATATCTGCTGATTATTAGCCGCTATCGATGATAAGTCTACAGGCTTCTGTTCCTGATTCAGAAACTGAAACTGCAATTGATTGTTAACGCCCTTATTTAACGTTAATGGTTTTGAATAAACTGGCATATATTTCCTCGGGCTTGTGCCTGACAAAACCACAACGACTTGTCTGACTGTATATGTATATACTGATGTAGTGTAAGACACAAATTTTAATCTCCTATAGAATATATTTATCTCTACGTGTCTTTACCAAGAAATTTGACCATATTTCTGAGGCTACTAAATACTTTACAGATATGACAGATTCAAAGAAACCAATCGACTTTTTCGTAAAACTCACAGAGACACACCCTTTTATTTCGGTGCTACAATATGCGGGCCAAGACTTCGTAGGCATTGTTCAGAACCGTGATGATCTTGTGACAACTATATATGATTACGGTGCAATAGTTGATGCAGACAAACGTATGAAATTTTTAGAGTTAGGAGATGTTTGGTGGTGGGAATCGAATCGTCAAATACCTATTCATTTGTTTTTAAAAGCAGAGTGGGCAATGTTCAAGCCTTTCTTAAGAACATTCAACAACAAGTCATTAACATTACTGCATGGGCCTATTGTATCAATGACTGACTTTCAAAAGAAAAGAGTTAAACGTAAATCTATTACGTTGGTGAAGAGACCTTACTAAGTCTTTTAGCCATCTTAGCAATTTGACGTTTCTTCTTTGCTCTACGTTTCTTAGCCAATTCTAAACTAAGTTGACTTTGTACACGTTGTTCAAACGTTACGCCTAGCAAATGATCAAACTCATGTAAGAACACACGTGCTTGAATACCGTCTAAATGTTTTTCTTTAATGACTTCTCCGTCAATCTGATGATATGATACAACACATTCAGGATGTCTAGGAACATGTAACCAAAGTTCAGGATAACTCAAACAACCTTCTAAGAATAATTCTTTCTCTCCTTTGAGTTCATCTACTTGTGGATTAATAAAAGCCATTAACTTTTCATCTGTACCCATGATGAATACATTTTTCATTACGCCACACTGTGGTGCCGCAAGACCTATACCAGGATGATTAGGATTAAACATGACTTTAGTCATTGCTTTGATTAAAGCAGTTGGGTCACCGTCAAGTTTAAAGTCCCATGGTTCACAAGGTTCCTTTAATTTAGGATCATTTTCTGGCAGTAGTGTTAGTGTTAGGTCTTCCATTATTTTCTTCTGGTGTATTCGTCAAGTAAGTCTTGACCAGTTAATTTAGTTCCGATCATTTCTATTTCACCTGACACAAGATATTTTCTTTCAATTGTGCCATCATTAAATTCAGTGTCTAGTACACGTAAATCATCACCTGTTCTGTCTGGGTTAGTTTCATACCACATTGTAGTAAACGAATGTGCATGAACTGCTTTAACACCCGTTGACCATTTTTCTGCTTCTATCATTTGTCTTTGTCTCTCCACGACTGCATCATATTGACTCATCTTGTTCCTCTAATAAATTCATATGTACTACAACTAACTGTGCATATGCCACAGCATGTGATTTCTTAAATGTGTAACCAGTATTGTTATCGATCCACACAGTTTTATTTATTTCTTTCCATGTCTGCCCAATAAGATTTCTTTTTGCTGGACGAATAATAGCCAAGAACATTGCTAGTCTTGGAATGCTGTTAATAGGTTCAGGCATCTTTTGCATTATATCAAACTGTTTGTTTAAATGCAATAACACAGATACAAAATTTCTTTCTTTTAATCGTTCCCAGTTAGGCTCTGTCATAAGACTAATTAAATGTAGTTCGTCTTTTACTGCCTTATAGATGTTGACATTCAACAAGTCTAACTTGAAGTACCCTCGTTCATCTGCTTCTTTGTAATCTAAGTTACACATATCATTCACAGGATCGTAGGGGACATCTGTAATGTATACCCCAGTAGGATGCTTCTTCATTGGCTCTTGTTCACGCATTGCCGCAGGAATGTGTCTGATTAATTTAAGTAGTTTACTTCTGTCTCCGAAGTCTATGTCAATATCTGACTGAATACTCATTTAAGTCCTGCTTGTTTAAGTTTTTGATATGCACGTTGTACAACTATTGCTTGGTGCTCTGCGTCTTCTACAGCCTTGTGAGACGTTACTGCTTGACCATCTTTAAGAGATACATTACAAAGATCATATATTGTTCTTGTGTCTCTGATAGTGTAGAAAGGCCAGGGTATCGGACTCTCTAACTGTCTAAAAGCATTCTCTGCCACAACAATATCAAAACCAGCACCATTAGACCAAACTGCTCTGCGGTTCCAACAAAATTTGTACAGTTTATCCATAGCATCTTTAAACGGGATTCTATCGTTGTCGCCCATTGCTTCATTAATTGCATCTTCACTTTGTTCTCCCCACCACCTTAGTGTATCTGGATTTATATGTCTATCGAATTCTTCTGTCTGAGAATCTATCTCAGGACGTAGTTCTAGTTTTTCTACAACTCCAGTACCCATAGGATCAAAACGAACAGCACCGATTGTTAGTATAACACAATCAGGATTTGTACTCAAAGTCTCCATATCTATCATTACATCATTTGCCATTAGAACTCCACACGTTATCTTCGTTTCTTATTTCTACTATTATATCACTTCTGAGGTAATTAATCAATAGAATGGAACGTTTTTTGGGTAAATGCAATGGCATAGTAGAATGCATCAAACGAGTATTGTAAAACAGAATACTACCTTTGGGCATGTCATATTGTTCTGCGTTTTCTAAGAAGTATTCATCATGTACTCCTTCATAGCAATCTTGTATATTCCAATCTTGTTGATGACTGAACGGTATAACTCCAGTTGCTCCTGTGTCTTTGTTTAAGTCATCAAGTGGAATGATAACTTGTATGCCACAGATATCATTGTTTTCTCTTTTGTTATATTTCTCAAATCTATGTGGTGTATCTATGTGAGGACCTACCCATCTGCTTGGTCCATTTATTGTTACGATATCACTTGCATAGAATACTGCATCATCTAAATGTTTGCTAATTTCAGGATAGATAAGTTCATGTATCTCTTGTACTTCGTCCCAATCATTTGTAAGTTGACTCCACCATACAGCAATGCCAAACAGTTTCTTACATGCCTCTGCTTCTGCGTATTGCTTTTTATGTGTGGATGCTCGTACAGGGTAGAGTTCTTCTTTTCTGTTGTTTATACGTTCAATAAGGTCGTCTGAGATGATATCATTAATGATATCAAACCCTTTACCTTCGTGTGATAATTGATCATTAACGATATCCTTTTTTCCAAAGATACGATCCCAATTATCAGCATAAGTTTGTTGATCTGTTCCCTTACGGCGTCCGGAACCTTTACCACCATGCCACTGGGTCATGCGATCTTTTTTGTTGATTCATTAACTACATCGTCAAGGTAATTAATCGGTATATCTTTATTTTCTATACCTGCAAAGTCTCTTAGCAAAGCAAATCCTACTATTAATAATACTAATATAAATGCGACAATACCCATTATTGCTTTTCCTAACATATGTTCTTCTTCAGTCATCTCCACCTCGTTTCTAGCCATGTGCGTTCTTTATCTCCGGCTAAGTATATTCTCTTTTGTTTATGATCTTCTTCATTAGACCAACACCAATGTTCATTCAATGTATCATGTGTACTGTCATTGTATTGTGCTAGGCTTACGTAGTGTGATAGTTCATGTATTCTGTCGTAGTCTTTTAAATCACAACTCGGTCCCCATGTATCCCAACACCAATCACGTAATTGATTAAATCTAATAATCTTTGATAAGTCTGTTTGTGCTAATGGTCTAGGACTAAAACGTTCATACTGAGGTTTAATAACAGTAGTACACATCCATTTGAAGATATCATTCCCTTTCCATCTGCCGTCTAACTTGTAGAACGTTATCTCTAATCCATCACTCATTAATACCCTGCTTGTTTGAGTAATTCTTTTACTTCAGCAACAACTTCGATATCACGTTTGAATTTGATTGCCCACTTTTCAGGGTCGATATATTCTAAGACCATCTTTTGTTGTATTGAATCTAACTTACTTAAAAACTCTGCACCAGACTCACTCTGATATACAGACCAAGGAGATATTCTTCCTGTTGTTACTTCATAACAGATTCTATTTGGAGCACCATATCTAAATGCATCTTTACTTTCTATCTGATCATCTTTACAAAGTTCGATAAGTGTCTCCATGCTACGAGCAATCGCATCTAATGGATCTTCTTGTCTAAGATACTCGACAATAAATTTAGTATAGTTTTTATCACTCGTCCAACTATCGATTCTGATTTGATTCTTAAGCAACCAGTCTGCGTAACGATTAACATTAATACATCGTGTATTGACACAGTAATGACCGAACTTAACAAAGGCTAGATAGTAAGAACTTTTAGTAAAGTCTAAGTATGTTTTTTGTTTCTTGCTGGAAGTGTTTTGTGCATAGAAATTTAACCATGCATTAAATCCAATACGGTTACCTTTGAGATTTTTATCTCCCCATCTGCGTTTGTACTCACAAATGTGTTTGTCGATTGTACTTTCTTTTGCAAAAGATCGACCACAAAAGTCGCAACCAAATTTAGTTGCCGAGTTCTTTTTCGTATTCTTCGATTTCATTATCTGTAACGAGTTCACTAAGTAATTCTACCTCATCAAATTTTAGTTCTGGAAACTTTTCTGCTAGATATATTTTGCGTTTGTGTTGTACACAAAATGCATTTGCTATTTCAGTCAAGTCTCCTGCTGTTAGTTTTGGATATACCTTTTTATAATAATCCTTTATGTCTTTAGGTTTTGCATTATCTTTTAACTTGCTGACACCTGCTTTGATATGAGGGATCCAAGCATGAAACTGTTTACCAATGCCTGGGCTTGCCGCACATAACATCAACCATTGTAGTTTAGGATGATGTATTACGTTTTCATTAAACAAATGAGTATTGGCATGATAGTCAACACTCTGTAAGTAATACTGTGATAGTTCTTTTTTACCCTTTACAACACTAATCCAATGCACCATCATAAACGGAACAAACTTTCTTTGTTGTTCAGTAGTTAGTCTGTCATAGTAACCGTAATCTTTTTTATCTATTGCCGCTATTGCCTCAAACAAATTAAAGTCTTGTTTCTCAAACTTTTCATCTACTGGTGTTTTAGTTCTAGCCAAAGTAACCTCTTGCAAACCATCCTATTGCAATTGCTATAGGACCTATTATAAACAAATCAACTATCCAGTGCAATGCAATAGATAGTGTGACTATTTCTTTCCAATGTATTTTACATACATTTTTCCAATGATCAAAAGACCTGAGCATAATCTACAATTTCACAATTTCTACTAATCTCTTTAACAAAGTAAATGCATCTTGGCTTGGGTCCATCGTCTAAAGGAACACACAAGAACTGACCATTACGTAGTCTTGGAGCATACCATGTTACATCTGAATAGATATCAACAATCTCTATTGGAAGAAAGTTAGGTGCAAATGAAGATAAAGGATTGAATGAGAACACAGAAAAACCTCTGTCATTCAAACTTGATAGCGGAAGTGTTTCTAAGTCTCCACCTTCTTCATCACCGATTAGTACTTGCCAATCAACTGGCATCTTAATCTGTTTATCGCCCACTTGCAATACAACTGCTGGAGCATTAAATGATTCTAAAAAGATTAAGGGTATGTAATAGTAATCTACAAATGTAGGGTTAGAGTTATCCAAGATTGCAAATCGAAGGTCATCGATTTCTTCTGGTAACGTTTCTAAATTATAAAACTGGTCTTCTAATGTAAGTATTCTCATTGTGTTATTATACTGCTCCTTGCAGATGTAATCAAGTTAATCGGTAAAATCATTTGTAATTTAATTTTTCTACAACAAACGGATAGTTTGCTTCTCTGTAGAAATGTTTACGTTGGGTTAAATGTCTCTTTGCGAAACGACAGGAACTTGTTATGTCCCAGATTTGAACAAAGTCTTTATCTTCTGCTTTACGAATGCCACGACCGATAGACTGTATGACACGAACAAAACTTTTACCTGGTTCAATGAGTACAAGATTAAAAATCCTAGGAATGTTAATACCAGTAGAAGCCACGCCATAAGTAGCAATAATAACTTTATTAGTAGCAGTGGATACCTCATCATATTCTTCTTTTCTATCGACAACTTTCATTCCTCCTGATACAAATACTGCATCATCTAATCGTTCTACAAGAGCATGTCCTGCATTGATACGATCAACTAGAATCAAAGTATTACCTGATTGTTGTATCGAATCAATTAAACTAGCCATCTTATCTAACCGTTTATCATCACTAAGCAAATGCTTTAGTTCACTTTGGTAGTTACTGAATTCTTGTTCATCTTGTAACTGTACCACATTAACATGACACTTAGCAAGTACTCCTTTATCTTGCAATTCTTTTGCAGATAACTTATTAATCACAGGTCCCAGACTTACTTGTAAAGCAATGTTTTCATATCTTGCTTTAGGCACTGTTCCTGTTAGTCCCCATCGAATAGGAACGTGAGACATCACACCAGTTAAGAGTTGCTTTAATGCATCTGCTTTAGCCATGTGTACTTCATCTACAATAACACAGACTACTCCTTCGATAAATTCATCGATGGTGCATTCTACTTCGCCCCTCTTAGTATTCTTTAGCAGAATGTTTAAAGACTGCCATGTACATATAGTATGCTGTTTGAAATATTCTTTACGATCACCGAAGTATACTCCTACATCTAAGCCCATGTTGATGTAGTCTTCTTCTGTTTGTGATACTAAACTTTTGTTAGGTACAATTACAATACTACGACCATATGATTCTACACTTTTACTCAGTGCGGCTGTCATAATAGTCTTTCCTGCCCCTGTAGCCACTTCTTGTATCGATTGAGGGTTCTTTAAGAACTCATTAACAACTTGAACTTGATAGTCTCTAAGTTCAATAGATTGCCCCTCACAGACATGTCCTTTAGGCCATAGAACATCTTTGAATGTATCTTTCTCAACTTCTGTAAAGTTGAATTGCGTTTGATACTCACGCATGTCTTCCAATTCAATTGTATAATTCAATTCTTCTAAGATTGGAATAATGTCTTCTAATAAATTTATAAATGTGGAACCAGCAAGGCTACAATAACTAACCTTGCCGTTCCATCTTCCCAACTTAACACTGGGCATATATCGTGCACCAGGAACCTCAAACTCAAACTTTTGCATTAGTGCCCTACGAGCATCTAACTCAAGTCCATCAATCTTTAGATTGACTTCATCTTTAATTTTTAGTGTTGCGATTCCGGGCATTCGATTAAGGCCTATATTGTAGTGTTAAGAAGTACTCTAATCCACCTGCTCGGTAGTTAGGTACCATTTCAAATTCGTCATCTAGTATATCTCTTATAGTAAAAGATAGCAAGTAGTTCGGAAATGATTTCTCAACTTTGTAGTCAAGTGAACTAACATCATCTAACATGTCAGTACCATCATATGCACCAGGCTCTCTATTGAATAGTCCAGTGTATCTGAATGTGATATCAAATCCCTCTAATTCTGTTGTAGATGATATGATTGCTTTGTACTCAGGGACACGTGGCTGATCAGAGTTAGTATAACCTAACTCGACACCTATGTTTGTAGTATTAAGTCTTTCGACAACAAATCTATTTGTGTATCTAACACCTTCAGTATCATATGATCCAGTGTTGACAAACTGTGAGTCTGCAAAACTGTAATTAATACCTTCACTGAATTTGTATTTGAATACTGTAAAGTTCTTGTATCCAACCTCTCCACCAAATGCTTCTTCAGGATCTAAATTAGGGTTAGGAGCAGTCCATGCATCACCATTCAATTCATAAAGAGTTGGGTTACGATATGATGTTCCAACACTACCAAACCAATCATTAGATTCTGCACCTAGACGATATACAAATGCATCTTCACTTAAACGTAGACCTATGTTAATAGGCTCGTAGTTCAGCAATGCATACGCAGAGATAGAGTCTTGTGACATGTCTTCATACTTTTCATATTCAACAGTTGCACCATAGATATTGCTCCCAACGGTATGTCTAGTGTCTGCATAAAACCTTTCTGCATCACTCTTATATGTTTCTACACTTTCTGTTTTATAGTTAGCATTATTAAATGTGTAACCAAACGTGTAGTTGTCATTCCTTGCTGATAAGGAACCTTTGTCTCCGTTCTGAACGCAATCATTTGACTGTGAAAAAGATGCTGTATAACAATTATCATAGTCATATTCATATGTTGTTCCAGTCACATTTACTTTCCAGTCACCAAATTCTTTTTGTCCTTTGACTGATAAATTGTTATAACTATCTTGTTCATCGTTGTCAGTTCTTACACTATCATTCTTTGCATCAAAGTAAGTGATGTTTAAACCACTACCTGTGTGACTTAATAATGTATTGCTACCAAGTCTAAGAATCGATCCGTCTTTAAGATCATCAGTGATGAAAATAGAACCGCCTAAACTACCCGAGCCATATAAGACTGAGTTAGGACCGTTTACTATTTTTACTTTTTCATTACCAGTAGAAAAATCATGACCGAAATCATACCATCCACTACCTGCATCGTTTGCCGGGACACCATTTCTAAAAATAGTTGTGTGGATTGTTTGTGTTCCTCTTTCTGTGTAACCTAAAAAAGAACCATATCCACCTGAAGTTGTTGCTTCGGGTATAATTGATTCTAATACATTCACATCAGTCGAAGGATCCGACTCTGTTTCATATATGGTTGCGCCTATTACTACAATTTCCTCAATCTCTTGTGCTTGTAGTTTATTTGCTACAAACATTAACATCATTACTGCAACTATTGCATAGAATGGTGAAAAGTTAATGTGAAAATTTTTATCTGTTGTGTTCATTTTACTGATATTGGTCTCCCGTTTGTTATGATTATTATTTTGCCATTTTGATTATCGCCATGACATTGTTCTGGTTCTACTATAGAGTTAAATTGCACTAACACAGGGATAGTTTTTTTCTTGTCTGATTCTTCAATTACATCAAACAAAAGTGATTCACCCTTGGCTCTGTGCATATCTAAATTATGCTTTTGAAATGCTTCTCGGCACTCTCTAAATATCCCCATCTGAGATGACTCAGATTTTGTGTGATATGATCTATTCTCAGGAGTTCCTCTTCCCAAGGCTAGATCAGTTACACCCAACTTTACTAACCAATTACACCAATCGTTTATCTTATCTATATCACATTCTACGATATAGTTTGCGGCAAACTCAAGTTCAGGATTACCCTGAGTAATTGGTTTATCTACATTTATACCAAACTGTGAAATTTGATATAAACATTCTGGAGTGTTAGATAATGTTACGTCTGCAAGTAACTCATCCAACACTTTATTAGAACTTACTACTGAATACTCTCCGTCAATACAGACCAACGTTGGGTCTTTGTATTCTACGTTAGTTTGTTCTAATGTTTTAATTACGTCTTTTACTTCGTTATGATACACTGTCGTAAAATAATTAGGCAAGATATCATATGCTAACTTCAATGCATGAGTGCTAGGTTCTGCTTCATATCTTTTACGTTCACTTATCCAAGTCCATTGCTGAGTGTTATCTGTATAATCATCAACTGGAAAATAAGTTGTCATTTCTTTTCTGAATTTAGATATGAATTCTTTTTTGAATGGCACTCTGATAGTCATTTTACCAACACTATCGTCCCAGTCAACATTTGCATTAGTGTACTTGGGTAGACTTTCTACAACTATACACTTCCAAGGTAACTCAACTAAATTAGTAGAGTCATAACCGTTTGTTGCAAATTGCTTCCTATACTTATGTAAAAGTTTATCAAACAGTTCTGCTTGACCTGATGTAATTTGCTTTTTGTCATGCGTTAAGGATTGCATATTAGATATGAATTTGTAATCATAATGAGATAGACTAATGGAAGTGGTCATCATAAAAAAGATGACTTGTTCTTTAGTTGTAAAATCTATATTCATACTGATATTATACTTCCTTTTAACCTATTAACCTACTTAAACGGTAATAAAAAAGGGGCGACCTAAGCCGCCCCAAACTCCTGACACAGAGTTACCTCATCTTCATGCAAGTTGACTCGGCTAACACTTTCCAGTTGTTAACACCTGTCACTTTGAATAAGTCAGCAATCTTAAGAGCCATTCTCATTGAGATTTCTCTAAGTTTGTGAGCATTCTCTTCCATGAAGTCAAAGATTTCTTGACCTTGACCTTCGTTGAAGTCGTAGTCTCTGAACAGACCGCCTTCGCAATCTCTGTCCACTTGCTTAATTCTAAGCATTTTATCTCTATCACTGTCGATAGTAAGATTTAAGAAGTGACACCTTGATTGAAGGGCTTCTAAGTGATCCTGCAACTTCTTAGACTTGATGTTTTCAAACTTCAAGTTAGTGATAAAGATACATGAGCCTTTGAACTCAAAACTGTTTGGGATACCTTCTCTATTAAGAAGACTAGAATCAGAGTTCCAGCAAATCCTTCTGCTTTTGCCTGAGTCAAGTGCCGCTTTAAGAATGTTAAGAGCAAGATCGTCCTGAAAAACAGAGTCGCAGTCATCAAACACTAAGACGTTTTTAGAATCAGAATACTTGTAAAGTACTGCGTAAAGACCTAGAGCAGTCATTGCACCTTTGACAACTTCATACCTAGTTCTGCTATTAGTCAGTTGATCGAACAATGAAGCCTTCTCCATTTGTTGCTCAACACCATATGATTTACCTACACCAGGAGGACCTGAAACAATCATTGCTCTAATGTCCCCTGCGATAGTAGCCTTAGCCATATCGTCTAAGATGTTGAATCTAGTTTTGATTCTGTCCATTGCTTCTTCATCAGTCTCAGTGACTACTGGAGCAAGTTCTAAGTTAGCATTTGCCATAATAGGTTTCTCAGTTCCCCATGTAATGTCGTTAATGTTATTAACTTTGATTTTAACATTAGCAATTTGAACTTGGGGAAACTTACCGTCATTTTTGACAGTAATAAATCCACCTCGTTTGCCTTCTGCATAACCCTTGACCAATTCAAATGATTGATCAATGATTGGTTGATTTCTGTACTCTCCGTACTTTACTGTGATAGTCTGTGTCATATTTAACTCCGTTGTGTCAGTTTGTCGTTATAATGTAATTATACTACCATTTGGTAGCAATGTCAAGCCTTTGGGCAAACTTTTTTGAATTATTTTTGTTTGCTTTTTTACTTTTCATACTATCTATTATACGGAAAAAGGACCGAAATGTCAAGCCTTTTTACCATTATTTTGCCATTATTTCGCCTATAAGAATCAATAGGTTACGACTAATCTACTTGAATATCTTCCATTCCAGCAGTTCTGAGACGGACAATATGACCCATTTGCCACTGTTTTGCATCTAATCCTTTCATAATGCCCAAATACTTGTTTCTAAGCAGGGCTACTTCATTGATCAGATACTCAAAGTCTATGACTTCATCTTCACCATCTACATACTTTTCAGCATCACGTGAGGTCAATGCTCGTTGATACTTCTCTAAGTACTTTTGAAAGTGTGTTCTACGAATCTTACGTAGTTTGATATTAAGAAGGTTGAGCACCGCTTCAATCTCTTGTAATTGATTGAAACGATGTTCAGTTATGCCTGGCAGTGCTGATATATGTTTCTCAACATAACCAGTTACCATACAATCCTTTTTACTAGATAATAGTTCAGTTTCGTAATGTGCAATGAAGTCAGGTATTACTGACAGATCATGGCTAATACGTGTATACCAATTCAAGTAATACTCCTAATCCCAATCATCTTCGTTAGAATCATCATAGTCGTCCTCATCCTCTTCCCAGACTTCATCTTCGTCATCTGAAAAGTAAGATAAGGCTTCTTTGATTTTCTTATCGTCTTTAAAGGCTTTCTTAATTTCGTGTGCAGTCATACCTTCATCAATCAAGTGATTGACTAATACATCTGCCGCTTCGTGGACGTCACCGTCTTCAATTGAAGGTTTGATAACTCCCCACACTCTAGCCAAATCGTTTAAATTCATATGCTATTCCTCTACTGTCTCTAATGCATCGTCCTCAGTATTTACTTTGTCCATTGCACTTTTAACTTCAGAGTATTCTGCCATAAGATTATCTAAACAACCATCTTCATTTGCTTCCCAAGGCTTTCTAAACTTGAGAACTTCTTCGCCTGCTTGAGTGATATACTTTAAACGATTACCTTGCTTAGTTAACAAGCCTGATTTCTCAAACAAGTCAACAAGACCTGAGTAAGGATTCATACCTGTTTCATAAGGAATCTTCACTTGCACACCCTCGAAAGGTTTTGCATAACGAGTCTTCATTACTTTACAGCCTGCACGAATACCTCTTACTTCAGAGATTTTATTCCCTGCCGCATCTTCTTTTAGTTTCATCTTCTTCATAGCAACAACAATACTTGATGCATAGATAAAGCCTTGACCACCTGATATTTTATCATCTGGGTCAAACATATCTTGTGATGCATATGTATGATTAGTTGCAACAAGTCCAACGTTATAACTTCCGAACATGTTAACAGAGTTTCTGACTAATGATGTCAGTGCCTTGGGCTTACGACCCATGTCACCTTTCATATCACCTTTGTCGAATTGATCAACATCAGTTGGTGTCAACATCATACCTAATGAGTCAATTACAAATAACACTTTAGGACGTTCTTCCTCTGCCATGTCTTTGTAATCTTTCATAAAGAGTGATATAGTTTTTGCTACATCGTCAATCATACTCATACTAAGTTTAAGTAACTTTTCAGGGCTAGTATCAACTTGCAAGGCTTGTAGCCATGCTTCATCAAGTGCATTCTCTGTATCAATTAAGACTACAAAGATACCTTGTTCTTGTGCTGATTTAACTATGTTGCCTGCCGCAAAGTATGATTTACCTGCGCCTGATTCACCTGCAAAGACTGTTACCTTACCTAAAGGAACACCCTGATGGAAGTCACCTGAAATAAGATAGTTCAATGCATATGAACCTGTTGAGATCCAATCAGTTGGATCGTTGAAACCTATCGACAAGCCGTCGATGGATTTGGTTATGTCTTTCCTAAATTTGGAAACGTCAAATGGTTTAGCCACGTTTACTCCTATTGATTAGATTGCTTGTTATTAATTCTACTAGAGTTAGAAGACTTTTGCAAGATTTCTGGGCAGGCTTCTGCCATGTCATCTAAATCAAAATCAGCAGGGAAATGTCTCAGTGCGGCTCTTGCCCTATCTCTGATAAGACTAGGTACACGCGGAGTTTTGCCTGGATCGCAAAGTTCTTCTAATAATTTCTTCCCTTGTTTAAGGGCTCTAAATCTTTCGTCTGGTAGTGTCATTGTTTTCTCCTACAAATATGGGGGAGTTGCCTCCCCCAGACTCACAACTCTTACGAATTGTTTTGTCTTGCACGAATCATTGCTAGAATGTCTTGTGCTTTATCACTTGATGGTTCAGCAGTTTCTGCAGGGGCCGCTACTGGAGTCTCTACAGCGGGTGCTGTTTCAACTGCGGGTGTAGCAACTGGGGCAGATGTCTCAGCAACGGGCGCCGGAGCACTTGAAGTTGATTCATCTACTTTTTCAGTTCCTGCTGGGGCATCAACGCCAAACGGACGATAGTATGCTCCCCACTTGTCAACATCATATGGACGACCATCTACTGATGCCTCGAACATATCTTTGATGACACGTAACTCTGACTCACTTGGCTTCTTAGGTAAGAAGTCTGCTAAGTTGAATAGACCATTTGCTTCAATAGCCGCTTGTTCTACATCAGTTAGAGCAGATTCTTTTCTGGACCATGAAGATGTTGAATAATCAGCATACTGACCTTTCGTAGTTTTTCTGATATTAAAATCAAGACCACGCATTAAGTCAGTTGGCAATTCTTCGATCTCTGGATCCATCAATGAACTTTTGATAGTTTGAAAGATTTGAGGTGAAATAACAAATCTACGAATAGGATTCGCAGGGGTGTTGTCTTCCCCAATTGGGTTTTGACGTACAAAGCCTTGAAAGATGTATGAACGTTTCTTCCAATATTTGTTCGCCATTTCTTTTAGAGTTTCGTCTTTGTACCAAGGACGAACTTCTGCAAGTACGGGACAGTTCTCACCGAACATTTCTACGCACGGTACTTGAACTGTTACTTGTCTCACATTTGGATCACCTTTCACGCCATTAAACGGAAGTTTAATAACTTGTCTCTCAATCCAAAAGAACGAGTTACCTGAATCCGCATCGGGTAAGAAACGTAAAGAACAAGATGCTCCTTCGTCCATTTTCCAATGTGGATAGATTGCTCCATCAGATTGTGGATACTTAGATCCAGATGATTTATTTTCTTGTGCCGCGAGACGGGCACGTATGTCTGCTAGACTGGCCATAATGATTTCTCCTGTAATATATGCCTAATTTTAGTTCTATTATGTGTTGTCGCAAGACCGAAGCCTCACTAGTTTAGTTTTCAGAGATAAATCTCTAACACATGAATCTATTATACACTAATATCTTCCTATGTCAATAAGTATTTATCACTAATGTACCCAAAAGAATAAAAACTTAAGGGTGCGATCTCCAAGTTTAGGGACCTGAGTAACATCGTCATTGTTCATATACATCTCTAGGGTTAGTTAGAGTGTTTAATGGTCCATAAATCATAAATACTAGTGCGAACCAAACTTACGATTAAGGAAACATATTATGCATATGAAACATATGAAGATCGCACTAATATTATTTAGTGTCGGTTTTGCCAGCCAAAACATTTTTGCACAGGCAACTGGAACCTGTACAGCAGGTACAGACAATTGCGAGGCTAGTACTTCAACTAGTACTACCACGAACACGAACAATAACACTTCGACTAATACCAATACTAACACCAACACCTCAACTAATACGAATACTAGTACCAATACCAATAATAACACTAATAACAACACCAATACTAACACGAATACTAATACCAACACGAACACCAATAACAATACCAACACGAATACCAACAACAATACTAATAACAACACCAGTACCAATACCAATACTAATAATAACACCAACAATAACACTAACAACAATACCAATACTAGTACTTCGACCAATACTAATAACAACAATAATACCAACAATAACACCTCTACTAGTACCAATACTAATAGTAATACTAACAACAACACTTCTACTAGTACGAATACTAATAACAACACCAATAATAGTACCAGTAATAATACGAACACGAACAACAATACTAATACCAATAACACGACTAGTAATAATACCAATACTAATAACAACAATAGTACGGTAAACAGTACTTCCAATAACACAAATACTAATAATAACAATTCGACAATTGACCAAAATGTTAACAGTAACAGTAATTCTACATCGAACAATACCAATACTAATAACAACAATAACAATTCGACCTCGAACAATACTAATAACAACAATAACACTTCGACCAGTACAAGTGATTCTAATGTAACGACTAATAACAAGTCAGAAAACAAAAACGAAAACACTAATACCAATAATAACACCAACATAAACAAAACTGATCAAACTATTAAACAGGAGATCACAACTAAGGCACCACCTGCTAGTGCGATTGCGCCAAGCATAGGGTCTAGTTACTCACAAGACTTATGTACAACTGGTGTGTCTGGAGCGTTTCAGGGTCAAGTATTCGGTATATCAGGTGGTAAGTCTGTTAGAGATATGAACTGTGAAAGAATCAAATTGTCTAAAACAATATATGATATGGGTATGAAGGTAGCCGCAGTATCATTAATGTGTCAGGATCCTAGAGTGTTTCAAGCAATGGAAATGGCAGGCACACCTTGTCCGTACATGGGTGCAATTGGACCAGCCGCTTCTGACAGATGGGAAGAAAATGACAACAGACGTCCTGATAAAAAGAAAGGTGTTAAAAGCAAAATTCTAAACGTTTTTAGTAGTGATGACATTGAAGTTGATGACATAGCAAATGTTACAGATGATCAAGCCGCTTATATAGAAAAATGTACTAGACCTGACTTTAAAGGAAGACGTAAATCTGCAACTTCATGTGAGGCAGAATGGCACGATTCAAAATAATATCATTACTATTGATGCTACCCATGTTTGCGGTAGCACAATACAATCCTCCTAACTATAATGAGTCGAATGCTGACGGTACCAATACCATTTACTCAGTGACTGGAGACTACGGAGATTTATATGATTTGACTCGTAGTGATCTGACTGGTGTGACAGGTTGTTACAATGGTAATTTTGGTGATGACAGTGGTTGTTATGTAAGAATGGAATTTGGTTTTTCATGGGAGTGGCATAACGACTCGTATACTGCCGCAGTAATGAGTACGAATGGTTGTCTTAAATTAGTAAAAGAAGATTACAACATTGGTAATTGGAACAGTTTGATGTGCTACGACTACCTACCAAATCAATTAGGTAGTGGAGAAGACGGTTATACTAAACATGTAACTGATACTCTTTTTCCCTTTTATACTGACTTGATTGGGGGAAACAGTAACAGTTCATTATTATATAAAGCATTTGATGATTATGCCATATTCGGTTGGTATAATTTAAAAGAATACAATAGAGCATCAGAAAATAGTTTTGAAGTTTACATATTTGATTACAATGAC
>Ga0222717_10000779_pt1 | contig 26924 bp, 40 predicted proteins | sample C33_18DmetaG_FD_165053 | JGI IMG/M metagenome (GOLD analysis project Ga0222717, IMG submission 165053) | Estuarine water microbial communities from San Francisco Bay, California, United States - C33_18D | ecosystem: Environmental > Aquatic > Marine > Unclassified | place: USA: California... | reverse complement strand
AGAAATGACAATGATAAAAGATATTTTAGGTAAGGTAGATTATCTTACAGACAAAGTATTTATAGAATTAAAAACAAAGCCACCCAATATTAGAAAGGTTAAGAATAAGGAAGAGTGGACAATGAGTAGCCAAGCATTGCCAACTGAACCTACAACAGATAACCTTACACAAACTTCGTTCTACTATATGTGTACCAAGAAGATACCTTACCTAGTTTATACTAATGATAAGGAACACATTATCTTTGATGAAACACATGAGTTGATGAAGAAAGACCATCTGGAATTTCTTTACTATAAAATGGTTGATAAGATTTTACTTTGGGAACGTATGATTATGTTCTGCAAAGGAAGTCTGTCTGAACTTGCACAAATGTGTGAACCACCAGACATGTATCATCCTTTTTATTATAAGGATTTAGCACCAGAACAAGAAAAACTCATAACAAACTTATGGGGAATTAAACAACAACAATAAACAAAGGAGAACTATGTCTTGGTTAATATTAAAAACAAAAGTCGTTGGAACTTATACTTTTATTTACGCACAAAAAGTATGGGGTCTATTACCATTTTAAATAAAAACAAATGAAAGGAAACAATGAAAAGAAATATATATCAAAAACTACATGATGCCTGTTTAAGTGCAAAAAATGTTATAAAGGGAGACAAAGTAAATGGAATGCATTTTAGACCTCTCCTACACGATAAAGTTCAAGAAGTAGCAACACAAGCTCTTTTAGATAATAATTTATATGCGACCTGTAATTATCTGACAGAAATTGTACCCAATTATAAAAAAGTAATGGTCGTATGTACCATGCGAGTTTATGATGTTGATGATCCAACCCAACATATACTTGTTGATGGTTGCTCATCATTTGGAGATATTAGTATGTTTGGAACAGGTAATGCTATGTCATACTCAAGAAAGTATGCGTTCCTAAATTTACTAAATCTTAAAACTGGTATCAAAGATGAGGATGGCTACAATGCTGTTCCGTTTGACCAAAATTCTGTAGAGCAATCTATAGAAGAACCTACTTATACTGATGATAGTATTGAAGTAGAAGATATAAAGAATGAGATTAAGTCAGCTAAAAATATGAAAGAGTTTAATATTTTAGCAGAGAAATATTCTGATCACATTCAATATCTAATAAAAAACAACACTAAAGTTTATCAACAAATAAAAGATGTTGCTGATACTAGAGAGTTGCAATTAAACAAGGGTCAGTAAAAGCTGACAATAACAAAGGAGTAAACATGAGTGAAGATATAGTATGGTGTAATTTGGTTAGAAACCAAAACAAGAACGCAGAGAACCAGCCGGATTGGGTAGCACCACCAAACCTAAAAGCACCAGAGGGTAAGAAATGGACCATAGGTGTTAAGATAGGAGACGTTTGGCACAATCAAGCTGGATGGAATGAGTTAGATGAACAAGGTAATATTACCGGTATCACAATTAAAATGACACCACCTAGTTCTAATGATGATAAACCTTCAGCACCACAAAATAAGGGGTTTCAAAGTAAACCTACTTATGCTAGTAAACAATCATACAAGTTTTAATTAATTTGTATTTTAGTCTTGGGGGAGTTTTTCTTTCTAGTTCCCTTTCGGTAGTTTTCTTCCCCGAGACCCTCAACTTATATGGATAAGAAAATAACAGACATAGACCAAGAGATAGAGAAAAAGATTATTAATGATCGCCAAAAAGATTATGGTAATTATCAAGAGAACTTTATTATGTTAGCTGAAATGTTTACGATTGTCTTGGCAGACAATTTAAAAAAAAGAATTAAGCCACATCAAGTAGGTCAATTAATGATGGCACTAAAGCTATATAGATCAACACGAAATTTTAAATCCGATAATTATACTGATTTAAGTATATATAACAAGATGACTAAAGAGATACACAAAAAAGAGGTTGCCAAAAAGGATAAAGTATGACAAAAGTTAAGAGAATTATTAATGGTGAGTGTCATTTTGAAATGACAGAACTATTTGATGATGTTGAGAAAGCTACAAATGTGTCCAATAGTGGAGAACTTGTAGAATGTAAAATTGATAATTTGAGGATTGATTTTACAACAGTAAAAAAGGAGAAGGATGAACGAGATAAAAACTCGTCTGCAGAGGTACAGAGATCTTCAAGCGAAGAAACACGAAAAGTACCTAGAAGCGAAGCAGAAAGTCAATAAGTATCAAAAAGATTCTTATAGATTGCTTTGGAAGATAGAGCAGACAAAAGAACGATTAATGACATCTATTTAGTCATTAGTTAATTATTAAAAAAAACTGAAGGAAAACGTAGGGGATCTATGACTAAAAATAAAGTGTTTACAGAAATTAAACTTGCAATGAGAGCAGGACATTATCGTGATTTAACTTTTAAAGAAAAGAAAATATACAAGAACGCATTTAAGAATGGTTATAAGTTAGCCAAGATACATTGTAAAAAAAGAAGTCCAGAGTTTTATAAACCAAGAAGAATTATTGGTTATTCATTTGCCAAACCTAATTCAAGAATTATTGACAGTATTATTAATAGAGTTTGTGTTCGTTATGAGGTACACAAAAAAAGTTTAATGAGTAAAGTTAGAACACAAGATATAGTTAGAGCAAGAAACATTATTCACAACATCTTGTATGAAAAATATAACATGAACCTTACAGATATTGGTAGATATTTTGGACAAGATCATACTACAGTTTTACATTCAATAGAAATGAAAAAGGATAAGCGAAGATTTTGGGATGCTGGTCAAAGCATCTGGCAAGAGTTTACAGAATTAAAAGAAACTATTTTTTAAATCCAGACTTCATGTTTTTATAAGCCTTTGCAGATATTGTAGATTTCTTTTTTGTTCTTGAAGTACCAGCTTTTTTTCTTTTGTTTATATTATAGTACAAACCTTTTTTAGCCATAATTATTTTCCTTTTGTTGTTTTAATTTTAGCACACAATAGTTGTCAAAACAACTACCATCTTTACCATCATGGCAAAAATATTGTTTGTTAGCTGTGACTATCCAGCCACCAGCATCACTAATTAATTCTTTATTACACTCTTCACAGTACCCACACATAAAAGACTTTTCTGGTTTCTTCCAAGTTTTTCTTATCGGCACTTCCACCTACGTCTTGCTTGTCTTATTCTTGAGTTAGGATCGTTTCTTGTTTTAGCTGATGATCTTTTAAGTTGTCCAGCTGATCTTGCACAATAACTTTTTCTACGTTTAGCAGCTTTAGATCCCGGCTTAACTTTACCAGTTACTGCTGTTTTTAATTTTGATCCGGGATTAGCTCTTCTATATCTTGCAACACCTTTAGCTGTCATCCCAGCACCTTTTTTTGTAGGTCTATAATTTGCGTCTTTGCCTTTTGTTGTTTTTCTAATAGCCATAATTATTCTTTTATTATTTTTTTAATAGCTTTACTGCCATCAATATTTTCTTCTATTTCTGCTTCTACTTTACCACATTTATATTCTATATTATCATTTGCTCCACGTTCAGCAACACGTTTGCCTTTTAAACAATCTGACATTGCTGGTTGTATTCTGTGTTCAGTTAATTCTCCTGCTATAAACATACAAAGAGCTACAACAGATTCAATCATTAGTGTGTACCATTTCCATTTTGTCTTACCTTATCTTTTAAATGTTCAACATCAGCTAACGCTTTATCTAATTGATCTCTTAAAAATTGTATATTAACTTTATTCGTCATGTTTTGTTCTTGAGTTAATTCTAATTTTTCTGTTGTTTTATATAAATCTTCTATCAACATATATTGTTCTTGGTCTGTTGGAAGTTGTTCAGATTTTTTAAGTAAATCAGCTTGGAATAATTCTCTTGATGTCTCAAGGGATGTAAGTCTAGCAGTAACTTCTGTGTAAGCAAACACACCCATAGCAACAGCAATAACTATACCAATCATGTTTTTGATTGGCATACTTACTGATGTTTTATCTGATACTTTCATTTTTTTCCTTTCATGTAGTGATCTGAAGATTCATAATTCCATCTCTTACCATGATGACCTCTTATATCAGCATACCACATTCTTAATCTTACTATCCATTTACGTACAGGTCTAGGCATTTTTCTTCTTCTTCTTACATTTGCAACGTGGTGCAAATAACTTGTCTACTAATCCAATTAAATTATCTAGTTTTCCAAAAAAAGAATATAAAAATTTATCAATCATGTTGCTGGACCTCCACAGAGAGCCAACAAAGTCATCATTATTATAAGAACACCTGTAAAATAATAGTTCATCCTCTCTATCTCCATAGGTTATTCCTTATCAATAATTATATTATTAGAGCTATAACTAATAGCACACCAACAACGATAACTGCTTTTTTATGATCTTCCATATAATGTTTGATCATGTCTCTAATTTCATCAATCATATTTATCTCCTATGAATGTTCTAATATAAGATATTATCTACCCTGTCCACGATTTTTTGATTTACCTTTTTGTCTCTTCTTATGCTTATTCATAGAAGATAGTTTGGGTCGTCTACCTATACTTGTTTTTTTTGGTATTCTTACGTGAGGTTGATCTGCTATGTTGAACTTTACTCTTGCCATTTTTTCCTGTTTGTTGAGATAATAAACTTACTTTCTTATTATATTGCTGTGAGTATGATGTAGATATATTCTTCATTTATATTTTTTCTCCCATATTTCTTGTTGGCTTAATCCTACTTCATCTTGTTTTAATTTTAATCTGTGGTCTATTTTAGTTATATCTATCTCTTCTACTAAAGCATATCTGTAAATTTTAGTGTCAGAATTTTTCCATTGAAAATGTAAAAGGTATTTAGGTTGGTCATAGTTACTTAATAGACTAGGATCAAAAGCAGATATTGTCATTTTTTAAACTTTTTATTACTCAATAAATTAGTAACAGATATTCCATAGTTACCACCAACTACTATAAAAATTAAATATAAATATACTTCTGGAATGTTTTTTAGTTGTTCAAAGTAAAACTCTACTTTTTTTAACATAGTCATATCACCATAGAATGTAGCATAAGCTAGTATGCCAAGTGGTGCTAATATAAATGCACCCAATACTAAATCTAAAATTAGTGAGCCATTTCTTTTAGCTCTTTCGTTACCAGTTTGCATTTCTTGTAAAGCTATTTGATGCTTACGTTCACTTTTCTCTGCTCGTTTAGTCATAAAACTTCCTACAGCTTTAGACCCTATTTTAAATAATAAATTATATGGCAGCATATTAATCTTTAGTTTCTTCTTCTAACTTTTTAATTTTAGATAAAGCATCATCTAAATCTTTAGTGCAAAATTCTAGTTTTTGCAAACATCTTTTGTTAGCTGCATCTTTAGATTTACCTGCATCTTCAAGCTCTGCTATCTGACCTTTTAATATTCTAACTTGATCTTTATACTCATTAATAATGTCTAAAGAATTATCACTTTGCATATATTATTTTTACCTTTAGTTTGATTTGTTCTTTGGTTCTTCCTCTTAATATTAGTGAGCCAATTCTTTTTCTTCTATAGCCATCTTTGGCTGTATAGTCTGTTTTTCTATAATTTTTTGATTTAACATCATAACCAGTATACTCACCTGTAGACATATTTAAAGTAACAATATCCACAGGACCAAGACCTCCAAGTGGTGTAAATACAAGGATATTTGGGTCTTTTGCTAGTTCAATCTGTGCTTTCATTTCGCTTAATAGACCAGTAATTGCTTTCTTTCTTCTAGCCATAAAGACCTTAAAGTTAAAGTTTTTGAAATAATATAACTATAATTGTAAACATCCCACCTATAAGAGCTGACATAGCATAGTATAAGTGTTTCTTTATATCTTTAATTTCTGATTCTATGTTGTTAATTTTTTGATGAGTTTGCTTTTGCATGATACGACAAAGTTTTTCGTGTGATTCTATTTTTTGAAGTGCAATATTTTTAGGCATTAAATTGTATCTTCTAATTTACAACTGTATTGAGTTGATAATTGAAATTGATTTACTGTGTCATCATCTATAGCTTCTAAATATTTTATACTTGTATCTAAAGCTACTATCGCACAATCTTTCCAAGTGTCAAAAGTTTCTTGATATTTTACTGGGTCTTTACATTCTCCTACAGCAAATGAACATATAGACAACATCAGCACAAACTTCATTACTAGATGTTAAATGCGTCTTTCACTTCATCTACTGTTAGACCTAGATTTTGTAGTTTAGTTTTAGCAGACGATATTCTAGCTTTCTTGGCATCCTCTGCATCTTTTGCAGTTTGTGCGTCTATTACAGCTTGTGCTTCTTCAGCATCTCTAGCTGCTTCTTCTTCTGCTGTAAAAGGAACTATGTTCCCATTTATATTGTGATGTCTTGCCATAATTATTTATACTCCTTTGTTAAAATTTATGCAATACCATAAAGGCAAATATCTCCAGCATCTATGTTGCCAGAATCAAACTTAAATTGCACTCCATCAATAGCTGTTGTTGTATTACAATATCCTGCCATATAATTGTCTATTTCTCCAGGTGCTGCATTAGTATAATGATGAACATAATGAGATATATAATGCTTTACGAAAACAGTTGATGATGGGTTAAATAAATGTAAAAAACCAGAACCACTACTATCATTATCTGCAGAAGATTGAGGTTGACCTACACCTTGAAAAGCTGTTGATTGTGCTAAATCTAAAGCAGCCTCATATCCTAATCCAGAACCACTATCTGATTCAAAATGATATGCTCTATAACCAGCAGATGTTTTAACAGCATCATAAGCTGAACCACCATCTCTAAAATTTACTTGGAATGAATTTTCTGATGAACTATGAATATTATTAAAAGTAAATACATATTCCTTATAAGTATCATCTAGCACCACACCATCTGTACCATCAACAAAAGATAAAGTAGCAGAAGCACTAGCTGTTAGCTTTTTAATAAACGTCATGCTACCTAAAGAACTAATGCTACCAAAAGCAGTTGCGTTCTTTACACCTTGATTATTTAATTTAACAATACTCATTAGCTATCCTTAATTCCATAGAGTTTTACTGTTCCAGTAATATTTTGTGCAAGAGCTTCTATTCTAAATCCTGTTAAAGCAGAAGTAGTATTAAAATATCCTGCTGTGTAACAATCTGAACTTCCTGGATATTCACTCATACCATTTATTCTTGACATATAATGTTTAACAAATGTAGTTGAGCTTGGAGAAAATATTTTTATTTCTCCACTTCCAGAAGCATCTGCTCCAGTATCATAGCCACCTTTATTAATAATGGCTAAATAAGGATCAGCAGCTTGTGCATCATGATAACCTGCTGAATAAGTTAATCTTGCAACCGAACTGTCATCTTCAGAATGTTCTGCAACAAAAGTTGTGTTAGTAACAACAACATTAAAATTTGATCCATCTGTTGTTGTATTCCATTTTAAATTTGCACCACTTGCTGGTTTGCAATTAATTAATTTTATAACATAAATTGGATATGTACTATCAAATACAACATCTGAAGTTCCATGAATAAAAGTAATATTAGAAGCATTACTTGCTGTTACAGTTTTAATAAGTGTCATAGCTCCACTTGGTATTGAAGCAGCAGAGGTTACAGCACTTATGCTATTGTTGTTGTATTTAACTAATGCCATTTATGAAACTCCATAGAGTTTAATTTTTCCAGAATCAGTATTTCCAGAATTAGTTTTAAACTGAATTGCATCAATAGCTGATGTTGTATTAAAATACCCAGCACAATAAGTATTCATTGAATAATTTGAACCATTAACAAAATTAAAATTTGACATAAAATGTTTGACGTATGTAGTTGATGACAATCCAAAAAGCCAAAGTTCTCCACTTGTACTTTGATCGTTGTCGTTTCCATATTCTGCTAAAGTTTGAAAAGATGTTGATTGTGCTAAATCTTTTCCTGTTTGATATTCTAATGCTGCACCACTATTATCTTCTGCATGATATGCTCTAAAAAAAGTTGATGTTATAGTTACACCATAAGAACTGCCAGTATTTGTAGAACCTTGAAATTGAAATTCTGTATTATCAGTTGCTGGGTGAATATCATAAAACTTAAATACATAAGAATCATAAGTAGAATCTATCCCAGATGTAAAAGATATTGTAGATGAGCTTGATGCAGTTTGTGTAGAGATAAGGTTTAATGCTCCACCACTTAAACCACTTGGTTGAGTTGTGATTGCTGATAATGAATTATTATTTGCGAAGTTAAGAGCCATGTCTTACTCCAATGGTTTTGTTGGAAACTCTTTTGCGTTTACTTTTTCTACTGTATCTAATCCTGATGGCAAATCTCTTAATTGAGTTCTATAAGTTTTCCATTCATCACTCATAGTTACATCAGAGTTAGCCATCCAATCTGTTTCAACAAGAAGTTGATTTCTTTTTTCTCTTAATCTATCTAAAGCTCTTGTTGGTGCATTATTATCATGTGCGGTTATTGCATTATCATGAGCAGTTTGTTCAGATGATGTTAGATCAACTAATTCAGAACTGTTTGTTAAAGCATTATATATTAATTTTTTTGTCATATTATTTCCTATGATGGGTTTGTAATTCCATAACAAGCTATTTTGCAACTTGTTATATTGTTTGCAGACATTTGAAGTTTAAATCCTGTGTAAGCTACACCAGCAGATGAAACTCCAGCACCATAAACTATACCAGCTTCTTCATAGGCTTTTGATGATTTTAAAAACCAATTATAACTTGTAATACCAGCAGTTGTGTCCATAGGACTAAATATGTGAATAGTACCATTACAATTTTGTGAAGTTCCACTAGAAACATCATTAGAAATATTTGCATAAGCATGAGCAGAGTTAGTTCTCCAAGATTGTGCTCCATTAGCATAATAACCTTCGGCTGCGTATTTGTGAACTGATGTGGCATTACCACTACTATCAATAGGTATAAAATGCAGATTTGTACTAGCAGCAGCAAATATAAGAGATTCTATAGTAATCATATAATTTGTGTATGTACTATTAAAAGCATTTTGCAAAGTAATTGATGAAGCAGCAGAAGTTAAACTTGCTGTTGCTGTTTTAGTATAAAGACCACCAGCAGGTAAGTCTGCAAAAGTAGGAACTGCTCCTGCACCAGCACTTGTTAAAACTTGTCCAGAACTACCAGTAGCAACAGCTACAGGATTTCCAGATGTATCATAACTAATAATATTTCCATCTGTACCAGAAGCTAATTTTGCTAATGAAACTGTACGATCACTTGGTACACCTAAATCTAAAACTGATCCTAGTATATGAATAAAGTTTATAACATCACCAGTAACTAGGTTTGATGCAAAAGTAATTGTTGAACCAGATACAGTATAAGAACTTGTTGGTGCTTGTAGTACACCATTTAAAGATACTAGCATGTGGTTAGCAGTTTCTGGAGATACATTAACAGATGATACTTGCATAGTGTATGCAGCTTGACCATTGACTACTGATATAGCATCACAAACTTGAAAGTTTCCGACTGTTGGTTCTCTACCTATATATGCCATATTATAATGCCTCTATTTCAGCATCAGTTAAACCTAATGCTTTTAATTTGTTTTGTGCTGATGTTTTGTTATTAGCTTTTGTTGTTGCCGCATCTATCTCTGCTTGTTTTTCAATAGCAAATTGTGCTTCTTCATTATCTCTTGCAGTTTCTTCTGCTGCTGTGAATTGTACTCTTGTTCCATTTATATTATTATATCTTGGCATATTTTTATCCTATGTTATTCCATAAAGTTTGATGACAGCTGAAGTAATATTTCCACTAGCCATTTTTATAGAAACTCCAGTTATTGCTGCTTGACCACTTTTCCAAAAACCACCACCAACATTTGAATCAAGTGTGCCATCATTTACAGTATATACTGATTTCCAGCTAATATTTTTAAATAATGCTGTTTCAGATGGATTATATACTATTATTTCTCCACTAAAATTTTCTCCAGTAGCATTACCTATGTCGGATTTAGAAATTTTAAAAGCATTAGCACCAGAACTTTCATTTCCAGCTGCACCAGCACCAGAATTTCTAGTATTATTACCATAAGCATGATTAGTACCAGTTTGTACAGAACCCCCAATTATTACTTGCATATAAACACTTACACCATCAGTTGCTGATACTAAATTATTAACAGTAACTAAATATCTTGAATATGTACTATCCATTCCAGTAATTGCAGCTGTTGCATCATTATCTACAGTTGTTGTACTAATTAAAGTATGAGCACCACCACCAATTAAACTAGCATCTAATCTTTTTAAAACACCAGCATCACTAATTAAAAATTCATCTGTATCAGCTGGAGCTACTGCTAAAGCTGTTTGACCAGTAATAACTGCTGGATCAAGATCACTTGCAACAAGTGCTTTGTCTGCTGGTTTTTGTCCAATATAACTCAATTAAAACTCCTATGTAATTTCCATTACTGATAGTGTACCAGAAATTTTATCAGCTACAGAACAATCAATTTGTATTTTGTCTCCAGTTTCTAAAATAACTTTAGAGCCAGATAAAATCTCAAGTGAAGATCCACTAGGGATGCTTACATCTTTAACTAACATTGATGTACCATTTGCTACATTGTTAGCACCACCTCTATTTGATGTTGTAGAAACTAATTCTACTTCTGCTGTAATTGCAGTTGTATGTATGTTAGCAAGTATCAAGCCAAGAACTACAGTAGTTGTACTCCCTGCTGCTGTATACATAACATAAGGTGTACCTGCCGAAGCTGGTTCTGCTGCGAAGTTGATTGCCTTGAAAGTATTTGCCATTTATATCTCCTATTTTCTCCTTATATACTAGCCGAGTGCGATTGCAAGTGCTGTTGGATCATCAGTTACAGCTATCGTTACTGTATCTGTTGCACCACCAGTAGTCGTAATCCCAGCTCCTGCTGCTATTGTTACTGTGTTACCATTTGTTATTGTTTGACTAGAGCCACTTGTACCAGCTAATGTAAAGCTAGTCATCTCTCCATCTGAACCATCTGCTCCAGAATAACTAAAGTGTACCCCAACACCATCTGTATTAGAAAATGTACCACTTGATACTACGTGAGTTACTGGAACTTTTGTATATCCAGATGCGTCTGTAACAGCACCAGATACTTTGAATAAAGCATAAGTAGATGGTGTACCTTCTTTAGTTACAGTTACAATACCTCTAGCAGTAGTGTTTGTTACATCATCCCAAGATTGAACATAGGAAGTAATATCTGCACTAGCATCATCTGCGTCATCTACATATAAAATTGAAACACTTGATAGTGTACCATTGTTAAAAGCTATTTTACCTGCACCCGGATCAGCATCAGAAGTTGATGAACTCCAAGTCATTGCAAGTTGTGAGTTAGTTCCCGCAGCTCCAGTAGCACCTGTAGAACCAGTTGATCCTGTAGACCCTGTTGAACCTGTGTCGCCTTTATTACCAGACCTTGAAAAATGTACTGAAAGTTCGTCAGCAGCACTAAATGTGTTGTTACTTGCTACATGAGTAACTGCTAATTTTACATAACCAGAAGCATCTGTAGAAGCACCAGTTATATTGAATCTTGCATAAGTTGATCTATCGTTAATGTCGTAGATCATTAAGTTACCTCTAATAGTAGATGTTGAATCATCCCAAGTTAAAATATCTGTAGATACAGTTACTCCATTTTGATCAGCATCATCTATAAATATTACTGTAGCAGATGCGTATGTACCATTATTAAATGCTATCTCTCCAGCACCGGGGTCTGTATCAGACGTTCCTGTATCAAAATTGTATAAATATCCGGGTATTGCACCATCTTCACCAGAAGCTGTAAATGCAATAAATACTTTATCATCATTAGTAAAACTACCAGCACTATCAATATAAACTAAAGTTATTTTAGAATAACCAGTAGCATCTGTAATTGCACCACTAACTTTAAATACCATCCAAGTATCTAATGTGTTTGCTTTTGAAATTCTTATTCTACCTCTGTTAGTATCATTACCAGAAACATCATCCCAGCTTTGCACCCATGCTGCTACATCTGTACCATTGTATTCTAAATCATCTATGTACATTTCAGTTGCACTAGATATTGTTGCGTGGTTTAATCTAAATTTTCCTGCTCCGGGATCTGCATCTGCAGTTGTTGTTGAATATTGAAACATTGCACTATCTCCACCTGCCGGTAGAAAGTCTGCAACTGTTGTTAATACATTTCCTGTACTGTCAAAGCCTAATGCTTTAGATGCTCTACTTGTTGCATCATCTGTAAATTCTGGTGTTGTAATTGAGTTGGTTGCAGATACTTTAAATGATCTGTCTAGTTCCTCTTGCATCTGTTGAATAGTCATAGTTGCACGATCCAAACCCTCTTCGTGAGATTCCGCAGGGAATGGATCATTAGCGATATAATCTATCGCTTGAGTTTGCGGAACACCTCTTCTAATAACAACTGTTTCACCAGTTGCAGGAGTATTCCCAGATGTAAATGTAACATTACCACCTGACGCATCTCCAGCACCAGATACTGTATAGTGCGTGGTTAGAGTTTTGGTTGTTTCAGTTCCTGTAGAGGATCTGATAATTACTTGTAAATCTGTGTCTGCAAATATTTTAAATGTGTAGGCAAATTCAGTTGTACTGTCATTACCCGAATACGAATTTTTTACTGTTGTGCTTGATACTGTCATAACTAATTAAAACCTTTAAACAAAGTTGATGGTTTTGTAAATAAAAAATGTTGATTATAATCTTTTTCCATTCTATTTTCAATCCTTTCTAATATACCCGGTTTTATAGTCTCCATTATCTGATACCCTATCATATAGTCAAATGCACTCTTTATATAGAATAAATTATAAAAAGGTATCATTGCTGTTACAGCATCATAGGCTGATTTAGATGCTTTACTAAATTCTAATCTAGTTCCATGTTTAATAGCCATTAGAACATCTGCTGTCGTTACACCTATTGGTCCAACAAGTCCACCTAATAAAGCAAATTTATCTCTAACTTCATTAAATAATACATCACCATATATACCTAATCCACCACCTTGCAATAAAGCAGCCATTATTGTTTTAGGTTTAGTTATATCTCTTGGAGATCTACCTTTAAGTAAATCTTTTAATGTCATAGACATATATCCTAGCATTGCAGAAGTTACCATTAATGCTGACATACCTCTTATACCTCTGCCTATATCTCCTTGTTTTCTACCTTTAAAATAATCCATTTCTCTACCTAAAACTTTTTGTACAATAGAAATAGGAAATGCTTTAAATTGACCAAAAAATCTAATAGCTTCACCAAATCCAGTTCCTGCTAATTTACCTTGTGTCATAAAACCTTTTACTCTAGCATCTGGTTCTATAACTGCATAAATTGATCTATCTAATAATATTCCAGATACTGCTGCTTTAAATTTTTCTTTTTCTATTCTTATTTGTCTATCTGTCATTTTTTCTAATCCTGTAATTTTTTTTACATCAGCATCAGAAATTTGATCTAACAAACCAATATTAATAAATTCTTTACCATCATCTGCTTTTTCCATTGCAGTTTTTCTTATGACATCCCATTTAGTAGGATTAATATCATACATTGTAAATAATTCTTGAAGTTGTTTGTTTAAATTTTTAAATTCTAAATTTTTTTGTCTAGCAAAATAATTTGCTAATCCTAACATTGCTCCTTCTTTTAAACTGTTGGTCCACCAAGAAAGTAAATTTAATTTAAAAAATGTTCTTTGAGCTTTAGTCCAACCTTTGTTTAAGTTATCACCAACTTGATGTCTTGCAGACATATCATAAATAGTATTATCATTTATAAAACCTAACATTTCTGCTATTTCTTTTTTTTGTTTTGTGTTTTTAATTCTACCTAAACTAGACAATGCTTCAAACATTCCACCTATAAATGATCTACCTTGATACCTTACCTCTGAACCATAAATACCAACATCAGCCAATGCAGAAATTGTTGCACCGCCTAGTCTTGCCATAGATGCTAAAGTTCTTAATATTGCTTAATATCTAGCAACACCAAAATTTTCTACAGTATAAATAGAGCCATCTATAATTTTCATATATTTATCTAATTTACGAAAATTTTTAATATCTCCAACATCTTTACCAGATTTTTTTAATCTATCATGTACTGCAAATCTAATTTTATCCATGTTTTCTTTAGGTTTTGTACCTAACGCATCTATTATTCCAAGATTTCTTCCTGCAGTTTGTAATCCAGAAAAAAAAGATTCTTTTAAATTACCAACACCAAATTTATCATTGTAATCAAACCAATCATCTGCTGTTTTAAAATGTAATACTCTTTTAAATTTAGAACCTTTTGCTACATCTTGTGATGTTCTTGTACCATAAGAATTAGATACACCATCTGCAATTAAATATTTATTACCTACTAAAGAATTATAAACATCTATCATAAATTCATCAATATTATCTGTATTTGCAAAAGTTCTATCAGTATCTAATTTTTCCATTACAAAATTTTTCCATGCTAAAAAATTTTTATTGTAATTTATATCTTTTTTTAATTTTAAAGATGGATCAGTTTCAATATTTTTTATACCTAAAATAGCTGCAGCATTTCTAATACTTGATGGATCGTGTGATTGTTTTACAATATATCCCCATAGCTTTTGAATATTAGCTCCTCTATCATTTAATTTTTGTCTAATCATTTCAGAATAACTTTCCATAACTTCTGCTAATTTTATAATATCTGGATTAGTTTCTGTTACTGGAGGTTTTATTCCGGATCTTTTTTCTATCTCTGTTCGTTCTGCACTTAACTCGTACATAGTTCTTGTAACTCTTCTTTGTACTTCAGCTTCTGATATTCCGTCTAAACCTTTATCAAATAAATCATCCACACCAGCAGCTCTTAATTTAGCATTGAATCCAGATATTAATTGATTAACAGTTGCGTTTTGTTGTACAGCAGCAGATGATCTTGCAGCTACAACTCTATTGTTAGAACCTACCATTATTGCAGTTAAACCTTCTAATGGATTATCTTGAAATTCAGTTAATACTAATTCTGTTAATCTTCTAACTTTAATTTCATTTTCTATAGCATTTCTTTTGTTAATTTTTTTTTGTAATTTAATTTGTTCTGATACATCTTTAGCAACAGCATCTACATTGACTTCATCAATGTTACTTAATTTTTTTTCTGCTATAGATTGTTTAATTAAGTTTACTATCTCTTCTTTTTTAGTTCCAGCAATAGAAGATTTTTTTAATAAACTTTCTATTCTTATTAAACATTTATCTGCCATAACTACCTACCATTTCTACAATTAATAAAATCCGCTACTGCTTCATCTAATTCTTTTTTTTTTGTATTAAGTTCGTCTAATTCTTCTGTTGCAGTTTTTAACTCTGAATCTTGTTCTCCTCTTTGAAACTTAAAATTAGCATCTTTTTGATTATTTTTAATAGTTTCTAGTTGAGAGTTTAATGTTTCAATTTCAACATCAGTTTCTGCTTCATTCCTTCTAGCAACATTTTGTTCTGCAGTATTTAATTCTACCTCATCTGATTTTAATCTTGGTTGATTATTTCTTTCTACTGTTGGTATACTGTTTTCTGTAGTTCTTAATACTGGATCAGCATTTACAACTGGACCTACATCTACAGGTTCATCTAATAATAAATCTCCTAAAGATTTTTCTAATAATAATTTTCTAGTTCTTGGATCTGTTTTTTCTAATTTTAACATAAAGTCTGAAGTATCTCCATAATATTCTCTAAATAAAATTTGTTCGTTAGTTAGTTCTGGCTCTACTTCATCTGATTTTATTCCAGTTTCTTTTCTAACTTTATTTACTTTTTCTCTAAAGTTTTTATATTTAGCAACTGTTTTAATATCTCTTAATTTACCTACACCTACATGAAGTCCACCACCAAGTATTGATCCAAAAGCAATGTTAAGTATACTATCTGCTGCACCATAATCTGCTTGTACTCTTTTAGCAGCACTATAAACTATTGGCTCAACTAATGCTGCACCAACAGCACCTTCTACTACACCTCTTGAAAGTCTGGCAGTTCGTAAACTATATTTTGCAGCCATGGCAGCAAATCTTGCCTGTCCAAATACAGGTATAAAAGAAGCTCCAATATTAATAGGGTCAAGCATACTAACAGCTAAACCTGTACCAAATTTTGCAGCACCTACATAAAATCCAGAAGAAAAAGGATTCCAAGAACCTTCTGGTCCTCTTTGAATAATACTTTGTCTTTCTCTTTCAGCTTCTTTTTTTTCAACCATAATATCAACAACTGATTGAAACTCATCTTCTTTAAAATATAATCCTAAATTTTCATATTCTTTATTTAATTTTTGTCTATCAACACGAATATCACCACCTCTAATAGATTCGGTAGTAGCAGCATTAATAGACCTATGAGTTTTTGTTGCTTCTAAAGGATTGTATTCCCAGTTATCTGCAGCAATAGCACCTAAAGTTTGTCTTAAAGTTTTAGAATATCTATCGTAACCATTTTCTTGTGCTGTCTCGTCTATTTTTAATCCGAATCCTAATTGAGCCATTATTCTGTTAGTTTAAATTTATTTAAATAATTTGTTAAAGTTGTACCATTTGAATCTGCTTGATTATATTTGCCATCTGTTTTTAAAAATTTAGACATTCCACTTTTTCCACCTAAATGAGCTACAGCAACAAGACCATTTAAAGTAACTAAAACTCCATTAATTTCTGTACCTATATATTTATCTAAACCCTTGTTATTTATATAGCTAACTATATCATTAGTGTGCCAATCAAAAACTTCATCTTGTAATTCTTGACTTTCTAAAAATTCTTGTTTTGTAAAATTTTTTCCTGTTGCGTTTTTAAAATCTGTAAGTCTAGCATTACCAAATTGATAAGCACCCATATAACCTTCTTGATTAACTACCATATAGTTTCCAGAACTTTCAGATTTTTTCATAGAAGTTTTAAAATTTTTATCAGCCGAAGCTAATAGTATTCTTTCTTCTGTTTGTAATGATGCTTGTTGATCTGGCTCTGGCATAAAATCATTTAAAGACATATTTAATTTTATGTCAGTTCCCGGCAAAATGTAACTATCATCATCAAAATCAAATTCTAAAAAATCACCATTAGCATTTTTAACAGGAGCAAATTCTCCATCTGGCAAAATAATACCAAATATTAAACCTTCACCATCAGATGTATTTCTCCATTCACCATTTTCTTTTACATTAACTTCAAATTCACTTTCTATGTCTATTGTAAGTGTATCGTCTTTCATTGATCCAAAAGCTACCGCACCCCATTGATCTACATAATGATCTTTAATTATTTCTGTTTTAGCAACAACAGTATCAACATGACTATCTAATAATTTTTTACCATCCCATATTTTAGGAATGTAATATGTATCTTCTATTTGAAAATTTTCTTTAATAAGTGCTATTGATTTTTTTCTTGCTTTAACTTCGCTAGTATCACTTTCAGTAAACATTTGATTTAATGTATAATAAGTTAATATTTCTGTAATACTGTTCATTTGCTCTAAAGTTTCTGCACTATTTGCTCCAGTATTTGTTGCAACTATATCTTCAAAAAGTCTTATAGCTTTACTTGTTCTTATATCTTTTTGTAATTTATCAAATTTAACATTATTTTGTTTTGCAAATTCTTTTAGTTCTGTTCTTTTTTCTTTAGAATCAAAAGATAAAAATGCTTCAGTTATTGCTGGGTTTTGAAAATAAGATGAGAGAATAGCTGTTTCTGGCAAACCATCATTTAATAATTGTTGAAATGCTTTATTGTTTAGATCTCCAAACTGTAAATCTAAACCTTGTAACATTGCTACTCTAGTATTTTGATCACCATTTTTATAATTTAAAACAAATTGTTTTGATTGATTGGAGGTCATAACTTTTTGATTATACTTTGGTACACCTAAATCTGTTTGAATTTTAACTAAAGATGTAGCTAATTCAAATTCTAATGTATTTTTTTGATCTCCTTCTGCTGATTCAATAGCTTCTACAGCAGTTTTTATATCTTCATTTGTATCTATAATAAATCTTACAGGATCAGTTGATAATATTTCTTGTCTATTATTTACAATGTTATTATAATATTCTTTCTTTTTTTCACCTATTAAAAAGTCAATAACACCTGCTTGAACTTTAGTATCTATTTCTAATTCATATTGATCTATAGTTGTTTTTAAATCTTTAGAATTAATTGAATTTAAAATTTTTACTTTACCAATAGTATCATCTATTGTTTCTAATTGATTTTCCATTTTAACTATTGTTTCGGCAGGTAAAACTTCTTTAGCTAAATCCATATTAAATGGTACAGGTTCTTTACCTAAAGCCGCAGCAGCTACATAATTTTTCCAATCATTGTCAATTCGTGGTGTTAAAATTGTAATAGCTTTTTCTTTTAAAAAATTTCTTTGTTTAAGAGTTAAGTTAGGTAAATAATTTTTATCATTATTTAAAGCATAAAGAGTTGTTTCTGGTTGTTGTATAACATTTTTAGAACCATCCATAAGATCAATTTCAGCTGGTATGGAATCTAACATAATTTTTAATTCTGGTGATGACACTTGTGAAGTAAAAGTATCTTTAGTTAATTTTTCTAAATCTGTTCTTAAAGTTCCTTTAGCTATACCACTTTCATCTGTATCTGCTGTAATAAGTAAAAGTTCTTTTTGTTTATCGTAACCAGCAAATAAATTTTTTAATATATTTTGTGATATTTTTGTATCAGTTCTAAATATTGTTTTTTGTGTTTCTGCTAACGCATAGTTTTCAAATTTAATTCCAACATTATTATTAGTTGCTAAAGATTTATATTTATTAATTAAATTATTAGATTGATCTTTTAAATATTTATTAGCAACATCTTTATTAACAGACATTACTTCATCAGTATTAATAGTCTCTGATACTTTTATAAAATCAGTTATAAAATTGTTTTCTAGCTTTAATGCTTCTGCTTGATTTTGTGCATTTGATTCTTGTATTTTTTGATTAACAAGCATTTTAGTAGCAGGTGCTAAAGCAGTAGCTAATGTTTGATTTAATCCAATTTGAGGAGCATTAGTAGTTCCCGCTAATTGAGTGATTGATCCTTCTGCTGTAAATGTAGGTATTTTTGGCATTAATTACCACCCATTCTTAATAAAGTTGTTCCTGCAGTTGCTATAGTTCCTATTTGTGCAAGTTTTGATTGTTGTCTAGCAATACTACCTTTTATTCTTGCAAAACTAGCTTCTTCTCTTTTATTAGCTGCAGCAACTTGTGAATTATATTTTATTAAATTTTCTTGTAACTTTGCTTCAAGAGCATTTGATAAAGCAATATTATATGCACTACCACTTCCTATTTGTACTCCAGATTTAGCAAGAGCAACTGTAGTTTCTCCTTTTACTTTTTGATAAGTTTTATTAAACTGTGCAACATCAAATTCTGCTTTTTGTTCTATTTGTGTAGCTTGACCCTCTAATACTTCAGCAGTTCTATTATTTGCTGCTTGATTATATTTACCAATAGCACCTTGATGTGTAAATTGCATTACAGAAGTTGCTGCTGTAATATAAGGTGCTGCTGCAACCAATGTTGGTCCTGCTAATGTTAATGGTCCTTCATATTCATAAGAATCTTCTTCTATAATATTATCATTTATATCATAAACAATTTTGTTATAAATCTTCATTAGAATATCCTCGCATACATATATTGATCAGAACCATCAAAACCAAATTTTCTCATTAAACCTTCGTTCTTCAAACCTAACCACTCTGCAAATCTTTTACCTTGAGTAAAATCTTTTCTAATTGCAGTTTGAACTCTTTTTATATTATGTTCTTTTGCAACTCTAGCAAAATCTTTTTTAATTGCTTTAGCTACACCTAAAGGATGTTTCCACATATCATTTGATGCTATAACCCAACCTTCTGCTACTTGACCCCAAATCATTTTCATACCCGCAGCAAAAATAGGTTTATTATTTACCATTCCTGTAAAAGCTAAATGATCTTGTTCTAAATTTTTAGCATCACCTTCAACATTAATATAATGTCTGTCTGCTTCTAGTATTTTATGATTCATTTGATATGACAATATAATCTGTCCATGCTCTTTTGTGTAAGGTACTATATATAACATATTATCCATCATTTGTAGTTAATCTTGGGTATAACGATAAAATTGTAAAAGGTAAAGGTTGAGTTTGTCTAACAAAGATAAAACCATCAGTTTCATAATTACCTCTAAACTCTACCTCTTTATCTCCTGTAAATGGTGGTATACCTTCATCCATTAAATCAGCAGAACTTCTAAATGGTATTCTCTCTAAATTGCTTAAATCTGGTCCAACTTCTACACCAATAGTTTCAAACATTCTAACTGTAATATCATATATTCTTTTTGTCTTACCTTGTGATGTACCATTCTGTGATCCAGCATTTAATCTCATAGTTTGTAGTAAAGATGTATAAGCCAAACCTACTTTAACATTTTTTGATGAACGATCTAAAGTAATACTACCAGAGCTTACAGTTTTATCTGGGTGAGTTGCACCATTAGCTAATATAGAAACTGTTTGTCCCTCAAGGTGATCTAATCCTGATATTGTACTTACAGCACTACCACTATAACTTAATGCACTATCTAAAAAATTAAATGATGTGTTATCTGTTTGATCAAAATCAAATACATTTAATATTTCTACAAATCTTCTAGTAGCACCATTGATTGTTCTTTTAACAATTACATAGACTTGATATTCAGTATCGTCAGTTGGAATAACTGCAACACTTTCACATACTGCTTTACCTTCATCAGTTTTTGTTAATCTAGTAGAATCATCTAAAGATGTAACAGTTAAAAATCCTGTAGACAATGGTGATGTTTCTGTAATCGTAACTACATTACTACTAACTGTTGCTGTAAAATCTGAATCAGCATCTATTAATGTTTTTAAGTTTGTTGCTGTTTGGTTGTTACTTGTTGTTGTATGAAATTTACCAGACGTAGCAGATGTAGCGGATGTAAAGGTTGTAGTCGTACCATTTGCTTTTGTTAAAACTATTCTTGTACCATTTGCTATATTTGCATAATCAGTAACTGTAATTGTTGCATTACCAAATCTACCACCAAAAATATGTCTATGCCAAGCAGTTACTTGTTGTTCTCTTTGATAAGTTAATCCTACTAACTCACCATCACCTCTAACTCCATAAACAATTTGATTTGGTTCTTGTTGATATGCAATTTGTGTTAAACCACCTTCACTAATGTGTTCGGCAAGAATAGTCATATCGGGTGCAATATAACCATCTACATCAAAGTTATAAGCTAGTTCTCTAATTTTTCTTTTAGCTCTTTGTAAAAATAGTGTTGCGTTACCTACAGCTATAGCATCTACGTTTGCTGCACCATGGTTAGATTGTTTTTTAATTAATATGTTTGTAGGTGTAACTGCACTATCTGTACCACCTCCACTTACTGTAAATTCACCACCTGCTGTACCTATAATTAAAGTTCTTGTTGAAGTCATAAATCTAATGGCATTAACTTGGTTAGATGCGATTGTATAAATAATTGCATCATCATCAGCTATTGTGCCACCAATGTTTGCATCCATGTTTTCATAATCACCAGACTTTGAAAAAAATACTGTTTGTGGTTGGTTAGTTGTTCCGGCAAATACTAATCGTTGTTCAAAAAAAGTTACGCAAGAAGGATGACCTGTGGTATCAGAAAAAGCTCCTAGCTGCCAATCTGCTGTAGCAGTTGAAGCATCTAAAGTTGAAAGAATTGAAATTGTTGCATTTGTTGTATCTGCTACACCAGTAATTTTTGCATAACCACCATGAAGAAAAACAAACCTACCAACATCTGTTGAAAGAAAACCAGATCCACTATTAATACCAGTAACTGCAGAAGCTGCCAATGATACACCAGTTCCTATTGCTGTAGCTCCCGGATTTAAAGTTGTTGTTGTTGTATTAGCATCTTGCATTGGTCCATTAGTAAAATCAACATCAGTTAATGTCCAAGAAGTATGACCAGTACGAGATAGTTTTTCTACTTCGTGTGAAGGATGCGTAATATACATTACATCAGCACTTTGTGCAAACTTAATATCAAATAGTTGTGCAGTAGTATAAGGTGTTGTTAATTCAAAAACTTTGTTAGCCACACCTCCAGAACTATAAGCAGTAAATGCAGAACTGTTTATATCCACTCCATCTTTATCTTGTAGTTCAAATGTATTGGTAGTTTTGTCTGCAACTAAAAATCTTTTACCATTAACTTCTGTCATACCAGAAACACCACTAATCAATACTTCATCACCATTTGAATAACCATGTGAAGTTGCAGTTACTACTGCTGGATTAGCAGCGGTAATTCCAGATATAGTTTTATCTCCTTCTAATACAGCACCACTATCTTTATACACTCTCATTTTTAAGTTTGAGAACTCAAGCATATAAGTTTGTGTTGTTGAAAATTCAAAAGGTATTAATCTTGTTTTGTTATCGCTATCAGCAACTTCTGCTAAAAAAGTAGAACCGGGTCTACGAGCTGCTGAACCATGTGGATATACTACTAAATTTTCTAATGTTGCACAACCAGATGTATATTTAGTTAAATCTGTTCTGCCATCTAATCTTGGCGATAGTTCACCACCTGTAAAGTTTGTAAGTTCGACAGCAACCCTAGCCATTTATTAAAACCTTGAGTTTATAAATGTACTTGCATCTATTTGATCTGCCATGCCTAAATCTTGATCAACATTTTGACCTTCAGTTGAATCTACAAATCTAGCATCTTTTAATTTATCTTGAAACAAATTATACATATTTGTTGCTGTAGTATTATTAGAAGTAACTGCAAAAGCAATATCAGCAGCTAAAGAAGCAGATAAAGTTTCTCTTAATAATTCATCATACTCATTAGGATCTGTAATTCTACCAATGTAAAGTATTTTCATACTAGATGTATTGCTTAATATCTTTCTACCTTCTACTTTGTAGTTTGAATCATAATCTAATATTTTAAGTAATCTTAAACAATCTGCTGGTAAAGTATAAGCATAACTAAAACCCCATGCAGGAGCTGTAGTATCTACTGCTAGTTCAACTCTTTTTTGTAAGCAGTTCCAAGGATGTGTTCTAAATAAACCATCTCTTACTTGAGTATACCTTGAGTTGCAAAGTCTTGCGTTTTTTGAATCTTCTGTAAGTGAAAGTATTGTTGTTGCACCTAATTGATTTAATGCTCCATTACAAATGTCTACTGTTGATGCCATATCACTTCCTTATAATATACTTGCGTCTTATTTGTCTATCTTTTTCTAACGCAAATATTTCTTCTTCTGTTCGTTCTTTTTTAGTATCAAAGCCATAATGATATTTAGTATCATGCTTAAACCTATCTACTAAAACATACCTGTAAACATAATTATCTTTTTTAAAATGTAATACAGGTTTTAAATCTTGTATTTTTTTCATGCACTCTAGGCGGCTTCCACTCTCGCTTTCACCGCCTAAAATTTTATTTATTAGTCAATTACATATAACATTTGCAACTGAATAGTGCCAGTACCATTAGCACCTGCTAATGTAACTGTAACTGGAACACCATCTTCATTAGCATCTGTTACTGTATTTTTACCTAAAGCTATAGTGTCAAGAGCTGCAACACTTTCAGCAGATGTTGACGCAGCCGCAGCTTTGTATTCATCCACATCAAGAGCTTGTGCAGTTCCATCTGCTTTTGTATGAGCAGCATAACCTACAGAAATAGTTGTACTAGATCCTAAAGCATCATAACTAGCAGCACCAGATAATAATCTAGCACCATTAGGAATAACAAACATAGTAATAGTAGATTGTTCAGCACTTGCTTCGTATTCAGCAAACGCAACTCTTACTCTACCAGAAAGTTCGTTAGTATTTACTTTAACAGAAGGTGTACTAGCAATTTTTGCGTATTGTATTGAATTAGCCATATATTTATCCTCCTATTATGATTCTGTACATTGTACTTCAACAACTTTAGCTTCTTCCATTCTAGTGGCACCAATGCTCATGCAGTAGTACACTTGAGTGGCATAAGATTTGTCGCTTCTTTCGTCTATTCTAGCATTGACATCTTTGCCAACACCTAAAGCGATTCCATCTTGTGCAAAAGCTATACATGATCTAGTTGTGCTAGATAATGCTAGTCTGTTTGATACAATGAAATTAAAACCAAGGAACGAGTTGATTTCACCATTTGCCAATGCTTTGACAGTGTTAAAATCAGAACTTGTTACTTCAGTTATATTTAAAAGATCACTTATCTGTCTCGGAGACACGATAATGTGTCTCGGAATTGAAGGATCTACATCTCCTAAATCAAGAGTTTGTTTAGCTTCTCTTAATTTAGCGATATTTAAACCAGCAGAACCATGTACGATTTGATTCGCATTAGCTGTGCTTGTTGATCCTGTCTCACCAGTGTACGCAGTACCTAGTGCAGCAGAAATGATCACATCATCCATAGCTCTACCCATTGCCATAGCAGCAGCTTGAGCATAAGATGAAGTCGGATCTATTAAAAGTCTAACTTTGTCCTGTTGATCTATTAGATCAGCAAATTCATAATCCGCAAGAGATACTCTTCTTCTCGCATGAGGAGTATCTATTTGTGGAGTGTCTGAATGTCTGCTAGTTTTTTCAACTGCAGTTACTGAACCAACTTGATCGAAAAAAGAATTTTTTCCAACCACAGATTCAACACGAACTTTGTCTCTTAATAACGATCCCATTTGTTGAGAAAGCATTTGTACGTTTGCAGAATACTGCTGTACAAAAGCTGTAGTTATATTTGATGACATAATTGTCTCTCCATATTATTGTTAAGTTAAAATAATCAGAAAGGTTCTCCACTAAATAATAGTAGGCATCTCTTGGATTTTAAGTCTTTTAGACTAGAAGTCTATTCCTTCTTGTCAGTAAGGTTCTTGCGAATTTTCTTACCTATTACCCAGTTATAATATTTTTCAGCAAAAGGCAAGGGATCATTTTTTTGTTTCTCTGATCCTGTTTCTTTTACCATTCTTAATATTTCTAACCGAATTTCTTTATCATTAAGATTATTTATCTGCATTTAACATTTCTCTTAATGTATAAACTTGTTGTACCAATTTATCATGATCTGGATGTTGTTTATTCCAATAAGGTCCATTAGTATCATTGGTAATAGCTGATATTTCAGATTCAATATCTGCAATCGTATTTACATTTTCGCTTTCAGTTGCAACAATTTTATCTTCTGACATCATTCCTGCTATTTTTGCAAATCCTTTAATAATTTCTGGATGATCTCCAATCCTTGTACCATTAGATAAAGTCATATCTAAAACTTCTGGATTAATATTAGCTTTTGCTAATGCACCAGCTTGTTTAACTTTACCTTCAAAGTCTCTACCCCATTCTTGTCTTAACTCTTGTTCAGCTTGAGATTGAGCAGTTTCAGTATCTATTTTTGCTTGTTGTGCAGAGCCTTCCATATTATTTTTGTAAAACTCTAATATACCTTGAGCTTGTTTATTATTTAAACCCAACTTATGTGATTGTTCGGCAAAAGATTTAATTGCATTTTCATCAAAAGGAACAACATCTGATTTTGCATCTAAAGCATATTTTTCTGGAGATTCTGGTCTACCTAATTTTTCGTAGGCTTCATCCCATGCTTCTTGAGTTGAATTATTTGTTGGTATTGCTATTTTATCTTGACCAATCATTTTAACTGCATTGATATAAGATTTAGCTAAAGAATCTGCTTCAGTAAATTTTTCAATGTTAGGATCATTTCTATAAACTTCACTAATAGAATCTTTCCAAGATGATGTTTGTGGTGCAGGAGTATCTGCTCCTTTTACTGCAACTTGTGTAGCAGTTTGTGTTGGTTGTACTGTTTCTGTAGTCGCTTGTTCTACAGGCACAGTTTCCTGTGTTATCTGTTCATTTGACATTTTTATTTTTCCTTATCATTTCGTAGCATTGATTTAATAAATAGAATGACACTACGTTGTCCTTCCATGTATGCACTTTCATGGCTATCACCTTTTACATTGGTGGTAGAATGATAATGACATCTTTTTTCAAGGTCAGTTAAGACTTCTTTGCCTTCGTCTGTATTGAATATGTATTGATAATTTTTTTTTAGTCCTGCTATAAATTTCTCTAGTTGTTTATCTTGTTTCATATTATTCCACTAATGCTTTTGCTTCTTCCGGCAATGCTTTTGCTAGTGGTGCTATATCTCCTCCGGCTTGTGCAACTTGTTGCATCTGTGCCATTTGTTGTTGTTCTGCAGCTTGTGCTGCGGCTTGTTCTCTTTCTGCGTTTACTTGGTTTTGTGATTTTAATAATTTTTGTGGCATACCAACAATGTCTGCTAGATGTTTAACAAGGTTATCAAAATTAACATAATCAAATACTGGTGCTACATTTGCAAGACTACCTAATATTTCTATTGCTCTCATAATAGATTGTAGCTCTGAAGATTTTTGTGCTTTAGCAAGTGGTGATACATATTCTATTTCTATGTCTCTACCAGATAAAAACTCTGGAGCTGGTGGTAACATATCGTTACGAAGTAATATTGCAAACACTCTATCAATTAATGGTTTTAATAATTCTGATTGTAGTCTACCTAATACTGGACCAAGTAATCTCATCTTCTCTTCGTTACGTTGGATAACTTCTGTTGCTGTCATCTGTGGACCTTGTTGCATCATAAGTTGATTAACATAGAACACAGCTCTAATACTGTCTCTTCTTTGCTCTTCCAT
>Ga0222717_10000773_pt1 | contig 27007 bp, 26 predicted proteins | sample C33_18DmetaG_FD_165053 | JGI IMG/M metagenome (GOLD analysis project Ga0222717, IMG submission 165053) | Estuarine water microbial communities from San Francisco Bay, California, United States - C33_18D | ecosystem: Environmental > Aquatic > Marine > Unclassified | place: USA: California... | reverse complement strand
CAGGTGCAGAAGTTAATGACACTGCTGCTGAAATAAAAACCAAGTACGAGTCAAACGCAAACACAAATGCTTTTACGGATGCGGAAAAAAGCAAACTAGCTAATCAAAGCGGAACTAACACAGGTGACCAAGACTTGAGCGGATTGCAAGCTACTTTGGTGAGTGGTACAAATATAAAGACCATTAATAACTCTAGCATATTAGGCAGTGGCAATATAGGCGTTGTTCAAAGCAACACTTCGGGAGTTTCAGGGGCTGACGCAATCACTAATTTAATGAGCTTGACGCAAGCTGAGTATAACGCAATAGGCACACCTAATTTAAGCACTTTTTATGTAATTACTGATGCTTAATTATGAGTTTTAAAATCGGCAACAAGCAAGCAAATAGGTCATACTTAGGCTCAAATAGTATAAATAAAGTTTATCTAGGGAATACAGTTGTTTTTTCTGTAACCGGACAACTTGTTGCTGATTATGGCACGGGTGCTTTGATTGCATTCGGATTAAAGTATCTATCTGTATACTACGCAGGTGATGTTGTAAGAGTGCGTAGAAGTTCAGATAGTTCAGAAAGTGACTTTAACCCAACAGAAGTTACAGATGGAACGCTTACAACTTTTGTTGGTGCGGGGAATTCAGGTTTTGTGACAAAATGGTACAATCAAGGTACGGGAGGCGGCACATACGATGCCACACAAACTACAAGTTCGCAGCAGCCTCAAATAGTAGATAGCGGCTCTTTGATTTTACGAAACGGAAACGCATCTGTCAAATACAATGGTAGTGGTCAAAAGCTACTTGTAGGCACTACTAGCAACATTAAGTTTACTCATTACCAAAAGAGTAGTTTATTCGTAGTTCAGCAACCTTCACAATCTGCTAATCCTGAAACTCTTTATTGGATGACGGGGACACATACATCCGTAAGCAGTGGTAGACGAAGCTATTATGTTAGGTATGATGACAGGTCTGTTAGTTCGTTTAACAATGATATGGTTCACGTAATTGGTAATAATGGCGTTGTTGTATTAAATGGCACTAAACCAAAGCCCCAAAATATATGGCCAAGTAACTCGTTAAGTGTTGCAAGAGTTTATTCTGACCCTGCAAACAGTACTGCGTCACAAAGGTCTAAGATTACTGTAAACAATGCTGCTTTTTTAATGCAAAATACTGATAGGAGAAACCCAAGTAGTTCTAATGCAGCAGGGCGATTAGCCGTAGGTGCTTCTGAACAAAATCAAACAACTCAAACTTGGGGTGACTGTATATCTGCTTACATACTTTACGACGAGGATGTTTATTCAGATGATGCAGATATTTATGATGATTTAGAGACAATGTATATATAATGAAGTACATAATTATTAAACCCATAGATGGATATGATTCAAAGCAAAGGTGCGAAGCTATGAATAAGGAATTGTGGCATATTTCAGTACCTTTAGCGGTCAAGAATCAAGAAGATATTACCTCTGAACTATTTGGCGAAATAGAACTTACAAGTGGGGAATATTCGTTACATATTGATGAGGATTACGAGATAGTCGTTAACGATAGTTTAAATGTAGATGCACTTGTAGCGTTATTCCCTGAACTTACAGAATCAGAAAAAAATGGGTTAGTAAGTTATATAGAAAATAGCGAGTCATTTTTATTTAAAAACATAATACCACAAGGCACTAACCTATATACTTACGAAGAAATGTTAGATTTAGAGTTACTTGAAGAAATAGAAGAAATATGATAGCAATAATAGCATACTTAGCAACATTAGCATTCTATATTGTAGTAGCAGTATTAGCTATCCCTTACACTTGGATAAAAGCCATAGTAAGGGGTATAATAGAACGTAGTTTCAAAGTCTATTGGTCTACTATGTGGGAGTGGTGCTATAATGCAGCTTGGGGAATAGACCAAGCAGGCAGTCCGCTATTATCTCACTTAGGTAATGACCTACTAATAAAGCCTAATAGTAAACATAGAATAGGAAGTCCTGACAAGACTCTGAGCCACTATCTAGGTATTAACAAGCAGAAAGACACATTGTATTTCTTTGGTTTGTTTTGGGCGTATTTAGTAGATATAGTAGCGTTATTCTTTGGAGACTTCAACCATATAAACAAGGCAGCAAAAGCAGAGCAATTTAATAAATGATTAATTTTATTTCAGAACATATAGACACACTAATAGCTTCACTCGTAGCAGGGGTAGGAAGTTGGTTTTTTACGAGAAAGCAACAAGATGCTAATGTTAAGGTCACGGAGGGTAATGCACTCGAAGGAATGCAGCGAGCGTATGATAAGCTTGTGGAGGATATGAATGAGAAGTTTGCGGAATTAAAACTTGAAAACGCTGAACTAAAATCTGAAATTCAGCTACTGCACAAAGAAAACATTGAATTAAAAAAAATGCTGCGAAACTTGTGAGAGATGTAAATAAAATAATCTTGCATTGTACAGCTACTCCCGAAGGAAGAGATGTGAGTGTAGCAGAGGTTAGAGATTGGCACGTGGGTCATAACGGTTGGAGTGACATAGGATACCATTACCTCATAACATTAAATGGTACGGTAGAAGTGGGTAGACCTGAATCAAAAATTGGTGCTCACACAAGAGGTCATAACAGGCATAGTATAGGAGTGGCTTATGTAGGGGGGATGGATAAAGAATTTAAAAATCCAAAAGACACAAGAACTACTGAGCAGAAGGAAGCATTGATATGGCTTATAGATGAGCTAAAAAGAAAGTACCCGGACAGTACCGTTCACGGTCACAATGAATTTGCTTCAAAGGCTTGTCCAAGTTTTGATGTATCTAAAGAAGGATACCAATAACTCCAATAATAATAGAGCATATAGCTACATTTCTAGTACTTTTTATTTTCTTGTCTTTCTTTTTGTTGTCGGACAAGAGGTAATCGTTACTATCTTTAACGTATTGTAATACGTCTTCACAGGACTTTAAGTTAGTTTCCGCAATATATATCAACTGATAGAGTTTAGTCTCCTTATACTCGCTTATATTAGCTTGTTCCATTAGGCTATCTTTTTGAATAAGCTCAATGTATATTTTATCCATCTGCTCAAGGGTGATGGTAACTAATGTGTCTCCTTTGTTATCTATTAATACGCTCTGTGAATAGCTGTACACGCTCAGGAGAAGGCATAGTGCGATAGTTGTTAGTCTTTGTTTCATAATATAATTTTATAGTGTCTTGTTTTATTTTTAAGCTATCGAGCTCCATATATATAGTATCTGAAGATATTTTTTCAATAATTATCGGAGCGATAGGTTCACTTTCTTTAGAAGAAATAAAATTAAAAATAACTACAGTAGATATAAAGGAATATAAAAACAGAAATATTATTAGGTAAGGCTTATTCATACTGCAAAGATAAAAAGTTTTATATTTGTAGAAAATATAATTAAATGCAAGAATTAACAAAAGAAGAACTAGAGCTATTGCAAGGATTGATAACAGAGTATAATAATGTTAAAATCAAAATGGCTGACACTTTAATTGCACAAGACTCTTTATTAAAAGAGATTGAGTCAATGAAGTCTTCTTATATTAAAGAAGAGAAAAAATTATTAGAAAAATACGGTACTGATTCAATCATTAACGTTCAAACAGGTGAAGTAAAAAATGTCAAAAATTAGCACATACCCAATATCAGCAAATGTCGTTTTAAACGACAAGTTAATAGGCACTGATACAGAAGACGAAAGCAAAACAAAAAATTACTCAGTAGAATCAATACTTGAGTTAATTCGTCTTGTTTCATTAACGCTTCCTGTATATGCAGACAATGCTGCTGCTATAGCAGCAGGAGAATCGGCAGGTAAATTATACAGAAACGCAGGAGATGGGACAAGCTCTAGTGTTGTGTGTATTGTTTACTAATGGGAGTTATTAGAAAGATATCTGTTGGACCTGATTATAAGTCAGGTGCTATGCATTACATAGCAGGTCAATCTATTTTGAATGGTACGCATACTATTCATTTAATTAAATTAAATAAAGAAAAAAAATCAATAGAGATATGGATACAGTCCGGAGAAGAAATATTAGTTTGGAAGGAGTTTAGTGAAACCGTTCCTATTTCTATTGAATACAACATAAACTTTTAATGAAATCACCGTTTTACTTTATAGTAAAGCCATTAAAAGGAAGACGATACGATAACACAAAAAGCATAGGAGGTGTAGATTTTGTTGTTAGCACATCTGAAGAAGACCATAAGTTTTCAAACAGGTATGCTGAGGTTATTGAGCTTCCAATTGGCTACAAAGGAGAAGTTAAGGTAGGAGACACCTTGCTAGTACACCACAACGTGTTTAAGTTTTATAACGATATGAAGGGGAGGCAGAGAAGTGGAAGGAGCTTTTTTAAGGATGACCTTTTCTTTGTAGATAATGAGCAGTTCTTTATGTATAAGAATAGTAAAGGTTGGAATGCTCACGATAGGTATTGTTTTGTAGAGCCAATCAAAAAAGAGGATTCGGTTATATTTAAGAACTCAGTAGAAGAGCCCTTAGTTGGGATAATGAAGTATCCCAATAATTACCTTACCTCTATGGGTATAAAGTCCGGGGATAGAATTAGTTTTACTCCTGAGAGTGAGTATGAATTTACCGTAGATGATGATAAACTTTACAGGGTGTATGACCATCAAATAACAATGAGCTTATGAACGTAAAGGAAACAAAAAAGAAAATAATACAAGCGGGTCATAGGGCTGTCGAGCAGCTAATAAAAGTTGCCAAAGAAGACATAATCAAAGCAGACCCTGAAGATGACTTGGCTGCTGACAAACTAAAGAATGCTGCTGCTACAAAAAAACTAGCAATATTTGATGCGTTTGAGATATTAAATAGAATAGAACTTGAAAGAGAGGCTTTAGAGTCTATTGATAAGGTAAAAAGTAAAGTAAACACAAAACAAGGATTTGCAGAAAGAAGGTCAAGATAACTTATACTTTACGTTAGAGGAATATGTTCCTAAAAATGTCTTAATAAAAAAAAATAAGGCTAAGACTTGGAAGTATGGGTATGATGAAAAGTATGATATAATTATCATATCAAAGACCGGTCAGATAGGCGATGTGGTTTCTATACAAGGACTACCTGTAGCATTGCCACTCGCTCCAAGTAAGTGCTACCAAAAAAGTAGAAAGAAGGAGGAGCAATATTGGGAAAGAGAAGAGATACCAAAAGACTTACAAAAGATTCAATCTATATTCCAATGGAACGATAAGCCATCTGAATTTAAAGACAGATGGGTTGATTACATTGAATCTGAGTTTGATGCAAGAGAGTTCGGATATTGGTTTATGAATAATGGTGTTCCAACGTATATAACAGGAGCACATTATATGTATTTACAGTGGACATCTATTGATGTTGGATATCCTGACTATCGTGAAGCAAATCGCATACTGTATATATTTTGGGAGGCTTGTAAGGCTGACAAGAGAAGTTTTGGTATGGTTTATCTTAAGATAAGACGTTCAGGGTTTTCGTTTATGAGTTCTTCTGAATGTGTAAATACAGGAACGCTTGTAAAGGATTCAAGGGTTGGCATACTGTCTAAAACAGGTTCAGATGCTAAGAAGATGTTTACTGACAAGGTTGTGCCTATAAACAGTAGACTACCTTTTTTCTTTAAGCCTATTATGGATGGTATGGATAAGCCGAAGACAGAACTTGCGTTCCGTATACCGGCAGCTAAGATTACCAAAAAGAATATGTATGAGACCAATAACGATGAGTTGTTTGGTTTGGATACAACAATAGATTGGAAGAATACAGATGACAACAGTTATGATGGTGAAAAGTTATTATTGTTGGTTCACGATGAAAGCGGCAAGTGGATAAAGCCAAATAATATTTTAAATAATTGGCGAGTAACTAAAACCTGTTTGCGATTAGGTAGTAAAATTATAGGTAAGTGTATGATGGGTTCTACATCCAATGCACTTAATAAAGGTGGTGACAATTTTAAGAAATTGTATAATGATTCTAATGTATTAAGCCGCAACTCGAACGGTCAGACTAAAAGTGGTATGTATTCTTTATTCATTCCAATGGAATGGAATATGGAAGGTTTTATAGATAGGTTTGGTATGCCTGTATTTAAGAATCCGCAAAACCCTGTTAGGGGAGTTGATAATGAGATGATATATCAAGGTGCTGTAGATTATTGGGACAATGAGGTGTCATCACTTAAGAATGATGCAGATGCGTTAAATGAGTTTTATCGTCAGTTCCCAAGAACAGAATCTCACGCATTTAGGGATGAAAGTAAGCAGTCGATATTTAATCTAACTAAAATATATCAGCAAATAGATTATAATGATGCTTTAATAAAAGAGCACCACATAACACGAGGTAGCTTCCATTGGAAGAATGGTGTAAAAGATACTGAAGTTGTATTCAGCCCTGACAAGAGTGGCAGATTCAATGTGAGTTGGACTCCCAACAAGAACTTACAAAATAGAGTATCTGAAAGAAACGGAATTAAGTATCCGGGGAATGAACATATAGGAGCATTTGGTTGTGACTCGTATGACATATCAGGCACAGTAGGTGGTGGTGGCTCTAACGGAGCATTGCACGGGGTGACTATGTTTAATATGGATGAAGCACCAAGTAATGAGTTTTTTTTGGAGTATGTAGCTAGACCTCAGACAGCAGAGATATTTTTTGAGGAAGTTTTAATGGCTTGTGTGTTTTATGGGATGCCAATACTTATAGAGAACAACAAACCACGTTTACTGTATCATTTTAAAAATAGAGGATACAGAGGGTTCTGTATGAATAGACCTGATAAGTCATATAACAAGTTATCTAAAACTGAGCGTGAGCTTGGAGGCATACCTAATAGTAGTGAGGATATTAAGCAGTCACACGCAGCAGCTATTGAGTCGTATATAGAAAAATATGTAGGGTTTGATGCAGGAGGCACATACAGGGAGTCTGATGATATAGGTTCTATGCCCTTTAACAGAACACTTGAGGATTGGGCTAAGTTTGATATAACAAACAGAACAAAGTTTGATGCTTCAATAAGTTCAGGACTAGCTATAATGGCTACACAGAAGCACTTATATGTACAAGAAAAAAAACAATCAAAAATAAAGATTAACTTTGCAAAGTATAGCAATAATGGAAATATTAGCGAAATTATTAGATGAATGATGTTAAAATAAACATATCGTCTACAGGATTCCCTAGTCAATTTGTATCAGATGCTGAGAAGGCTACTGATGAATTTGGTTTGCAGATTGGACAAGCAATTCAATATGAATGGTTTAAGAAGGACGGGAGACAATGTAGATTTTATAGCCAATGGGGAGATTTTCACAGACTAAGACTATATGCTCGAGGTGAGCAATCTGTAGGGAAATATAAAAATGAGTTAGCCGTAGATGGTGACTTATCATACTTAAACCTAGATTGGACACCTGTTCCTATATTGCCAAAGTTTGTTGACATCGTTGTTAACGGAATGTCTGATAGATTATTTAAAGTTAAGGCATATTCTCAAGATGCAATATCTCAATCTAAAAGAAGCAAGTTTCAGCAATTGGTTCAAGGTGAAATGCTTGCTAAAGATATATTAAAAAATATTGAGCAAAAAACGGCAGTTAACCCTTTTTCTGTAGACCCTGAAGAGTTGCCATCTACAGATGAAGAGTTAGCATTATATATGCAGCTTAATTATAAGCCTGCAATTGAGATAGCAGAAGAGACTGCTATTGATACAATGTTTGATGAAAATCATTACGATGACATTCGTAAAAGGATTGATTATGACTTAACTGTATTAGGAATCGGTGTAGCTAAGACAGAGTTTTTGCCGGGTTCAGGCGTAAAGGTTGAATACGTTGACCCCGCTAATATTGTTTATAGCTATACCGAAGACCCTAATTTTAAAGATTGTTTTTATTGGGGTGAGATTAAAACAGTTCCAATTATTGAGCTAAAGAAGATAGACCAAACCTTGACAAATTCAGACTTAGAGGAAATATCTAAGTATGGGCAGTCTTGGTATGATTACTACAACGTAGCTCAGTATTATGATAACGATATATTCTATAGAGATACTACCACTTTAATGTATTTTAATTATAAAACAACTAAAAAGGTTGTATATAAGAAAAAGATTAAAGATAGTGGAGCTATATCAATGGTAGAAAAAGATGACCAATTTAATCCACCTGAAGAAATGATGGATGAAGGGTCATTTGAAAAAGTAGAGAAAACTATTGATGTGTGGTATAACGGTGTTATGGTTATGGGCACTAACATAATACTGAAGTGGGAAATGGCTGAGAATATGGTTAGACCAAAATCTGCTACACAGCACGCACTTCCTAACTACGTTGCTACAGCACCAAGAATGTATAAAGGTGTTATAGAGTCTTTAGTAAGACGTATGATACCGTTTGCAGATTTGATTCAGATTACTCATTTAAAACTACAGCAAGTTATTGCTAAGGTTGTACCTGATGGTGTGTTCATTGATGCAGATGGATTAAATGAAGTAGACCTAGGTACAGGAGAAGCATACAATCCTGAAGATGCATTAAGACTATATTTCCAAACAGGTAGTGTTATTGGTAGAAGCTATACAGGCGATGGTGAATTTAACAACGCAAGAGTGCCAATACAGCAGCTAACATCTAATTCAGGTGCATCAAAAACACAGATGCTTATTGGTAACTATAATCACTACCTAAACCAAATAAGAAACGTAACGGGGCTGAACGAGGCTAGAGATGGTAGTACTCCTGACCCGAATGCTTTAGTTGGTTTACAGAAACTAGCAGCAGCTAACTCAAATACAGCTACTAGACACATATTGGATGGAAGTCTTTATATGTACAGGTCACTAGCTGAAAGTTTATCTTACAGAGTTAGTGATGTATTGCAATATTCTGATTTTAAGGATGAGTTTATTAATAAAATAGGTAAGTACAATGTATCTATATTGGATGACATAAATGAGCTATACTTATATGACTTTGGGATATTCATTGAAGTTTCTCCTGATGAAGAGCAAAAAGCAATGCTTGAGCAAAATATACAAGTAGCATTATCTAAAGGTGGTATAAACCTTGAGGATGCAATTGATATTCGTGAAATTAGAAATATTAAAGTTGCTAATCAATTACTAAAAGTTAAGCGTAAAGCAAAACAAGATAGAGAAGAGAAGATGGCTATGCAGAAGCAAGCTATGCAATCACAACAGCAAATGCAATCTCAGCAAATAGCTGCTCAAGCTGCTATGCAAAAAATACAAGCTGAGTCTCAATCTAAAATGCAGCTAAAACAGGCAGAGGTAGCGTTTGAAATAGAGAAGATGAAAAACGAAGCAATGCTTAAAGAAAGGCTAATGGATAAAGAGTTTAGTCTTAATATGCAGCTTAGAGGAATCGAATCAGACCAACTTCAGAAAAGAGAAGATAACAGAGAAAAAGCTAAATCAGATAGAATTAGCCAACAAAACTCTGAGCAATCAAAACTAATAAATCAAAGAAAGAATAATTTACCACCTATGACCTTTGAATCTAACGAGGATAGTCTAGATGGATTTGACCTAGCTGAGTTTGAGCCTAGATAAAAAACATAATTATTTTTTGTTTAATTTTGCATAAAATCAAATCAAATGGAAATTAAAGTAAAAGAGGTCGGTGTTATTGAAGAAAAGTCTGTACAACAAGTTGAGCAGGAGCTACTCGAAAAGCACGAAGAAAAGCTAAATGAAGAGGTTGAAACTGAAGAGACAACTCAGGTTGTCGCTCAAGAAGAAACCCAAGAACAAGAAGATACAGCTCAACCCTCAGAGCTAAATGAGGAAAGCGTTCTTTCATTTATTAAGAATAAGTACGGAAGAGAAATTAATTCTCTTGATGAGCTTACAGCAGCTAAGGAATCTGAAGAGATGCCTGAAGATGTTGCAGCTTATTACAAGTACAAAAAAGAAACAGGGAGAGGAATTGATGACTTTGTTAAGTTAAGCAAAGACTTTGATGAATTAACCCCTGATACATTGCTACGAGAATATCTTAGTGCAACCGAGGAAGGATTAGACTCCGAAGACATTGATATGTTAATGGATGAATATTCTTTCGATGAGGATTTGGATGATGAGGGAGACATTAAGAAAATCAAAATAGCAAGAAAAAAGACTATTGCTAAAGCCAAGAAGTATTTCAATGAGCAGAAGGAAAAGTACAGAGTTCCCCTTGAGTCAAGCCGGAGTTCTATTTCTGAAAGTGATGCGAAAGACCTTGAGGCATATAAACAATATATAGAGTCATCAAAGACTTACGAAGAGACGATACAAAGAAAGCGTGAATGGTTTACTAAAAAAACTGATAGCGTATTCGGAAGTGAGTTCAAAGGTTTTGAGTTCACGCTTGACGATAAAAAGGTAACGTATTCTCCGGGTGATGCTACTGAATTAAAGAAAATCCAATCTGACCCACAGAACTTTATAGGAAAGTTCTTAAATGAAGATGGACTTATCGAAGATGCAGCAGGTTACCACAAGGCTTTGTCTATTGCAATGAATCCTGAAAAGTTTGCCAAGTTTTTTTACGAACAAGGTAAGGCAGAGGCAACTGATGATGTGATGCGTAAGACGAAAAACATTAATATGTCTGAACGTAGAACACCTGAAGTTACTTCTAAAGGCGGGATGCAAATTAAATCTCTCGGCAACGACTCGGGTAGAGGTTTAAAAATTAGAAGTAAAAAATAAGTTTAAAAAATTAAAAAAGAAAAATTATGGCAGGAAGTGTTCAAACAACTCCGGGGTTCGATTTGCAGCCAAGTGCATCTCAGGTAACCCTACCAACAAATTATATTACCAACTTTGATTTCTTGAATCAGTATCTACCTGATACTTATGAGAAAGAATTTGAGAGATATGGTAATCGTACAATCTCCTCATTCCTTAGAATGGTAGGAGCAGAAATGCCTTCTAACTCTGACCTTATTAAATGGGCTGAGCAAGGAAGACTACACATTAAATATACTAGTGTAGGTACAGCAGCATCGTTAGGTGATGACAATGGTATTATTTTACAAGTAAATGATGCTTTAGTTCCAACTAACCAACCTTTAACAGGTTCTGCATCTCAAATGGCTATTAGAGTAGGTCAAACAGTAATGATTTCTACTGCAACAGTTTCTAACAAAGCAATTGTTACAGCAACTGACCCGGCAAATCAGCAATTTACAGTAGCAGTATATGAAGCAAATGGTTTAGCATTTGCAGGAACAGGTTTAGCAAATGCTGATTGTGAAGTATTTATTTACGGTTCTGAATTTAGTAAAGGAACTGCCGGAATGGATGGTTCTTTAGAAGCTAACGACTTAATCTTTGATAACAAGCCAATTATACTTAAAGATAAGTATGCAGTATCAGGTTCTGATATGGCTCAAATTGGATGGGTAGAAGTAACTACTGAAAATGGTGCTACAGGATACCTTTGGTACTTGAAGTCAGAGCACGAAACTCGTTTACGTTTTGATGATTACCTAGAAACAGCAATGATTGAAGCAGTTCCTATGAATAACGTAGCAGCACCTAACGTAGCAGCAGCTAGCGGGTCTGAAGGTATTTTCTATTCAGTAGAAAACCGAGGAAACGTATGGGCAGGGGGTAATCCTGCAACATTAGCTGATTTTGACAACATCATCAGACGATTAGATAAGCAAGGTTCTATTGAAGAGAATGTTATTTTCTTGAACAGAGAATTTGGTTTTGATATTGACGATATGTTAGCAGCTCAAAACTCTTACGGTGCAGGTGGTACGTCTTACGGACTATTTGATAACGATAAGGAGATGGCTTTAAACCTAGGGTTCACAGGATTCCGTAGAGGTTACGATTTCTACAAAACTGATTGGAAATACCTAAACGACCCAACTATGCGTGGTGGTCTTACAGGAGCAGGTTCAGTAAACGGATTATTAGTACCTGCGGGTTCTACTACGGTTTATGACCAAGTTCTTGGAAAGAACGCTAAGCGACCTTTCTTACACGTTAGATACAGAGCTTCAGAAACTGAAGATAGACGTTACAAAACGTGGATTACAGGTTCAGCAGGTGGTGCAATGACTAGCGACCTTGATGCAATGGAAGTAAACTTCCTTTCTGAGAGAGCTGTATGTACTATGGGTGCAAACAACTTCTTTATCTTTAAAGACTAAGAAGAACCAATAATACAGGGGGTGTGAAAAACACCCCCTTTTTTTAAAATTGTAAATTAAATTAAATGAAAAATAAAAAAATAGCTGTAGACAAAACCTACAGATTAAAATCAGACAGAGCTCCCTTATCGTTTATGATACCAACGAAAAGTTCTAGGAGCTACTCATTACTTTATTTCGATGAAGAAAGAAATGAAAACAGACCACTTAGATATGCTAAAAATCAAAAATCTCCATTTGAAGATGAGCAAGATGGTAATCTTATTTTAGAGCCAATTGTTTTTGAAGATGGTCTGCTTTACGTTCCTAAAAACAATCCTGTACTTCAAGAATTTTTACATTATCACCCTATGAATGGAAACAGATTTATTGAGGTTGATGAAGCTAAAGATGCAGAAGAAGAAGTTGAGATTCTTAACTTAGAAGTTGATGCACTTGTTGAAGCTAGTAAGCTATCTATTAAGCAGATTGAATCATTGTCTCGTGTATTGTTCGGTAAAGATACGTCTAAGATATCTACTGCTGAATTAAAAAGAGATATATTGATTTTTGCTAAAAGCAATCCAAGTGACTTTTTGGATGCTATTAATGACCCAACAGTAAAAGTTCAAGGTACAGTACAACTGTTTTTCGATAAAGGGTTATTGACCTTTAGAAGAAACAAAAAAGAGATATGGTTTAGTACGCCATCTAATAAAACAAGAATGCTTGTTGTTCCATTCAATGAAGACCCATTGTACTTAGCAACGTCATACTTGCAGAGTGATGAGGGAATTGATTCACTAAAAATGCTTGAAAACCTTATAGAAGGATAATCAGCATTTGAATAAATTAAAGATACCTATATTGCAAAATATGGGTATTTTTTTTGACTTATATTTGCAGTATAGTCATCATCACGAAGATGGTGTTTTTAACTAACAAATATTTATTATTATGACAAAGTTCTTAAAAATTAAAAATGCTCCAAACACAGGTCAGCTTATTTCCATAAATGGGATTAAGGCTGTAGCTACTGCAAGTGCAACTGCAACTACAGTTACTATTGATTATGTTGATGGAACTACAACTACAGTTACAACTGCTGCTCAAGTAGGCTCAGATGTTTACACCATTATCTTAGATTCTATTGAAAGTGCTCTTGCTACATCTTGGCAAAAAAGTTATTACGAGGTTAGTCTTCCGAAAGCTGTTACGAGTATAGTGAATGCTTAAGGTAGTATTTCTACAAAATCATAAGAGTCCGATTTTTTATCGGACTCTTTTTTTTTGCTATCTTTGTACAAAAGTTTATTATGATAAACTCAGTAAGAAATACAGTATTTTCGGTTCTTAACAAGAACAACTATGGTTATATATCGCCACAGGATTTTAATTTGTTTGCTAAGCAGGCACAGTTAGAAATATTTGAAAATTACTTCAGTAATTATAATACTGCAATTAATAAAGAAAACGCTAGGGTATCAGGAACGGAATACGCTAATAATACAAAAAGCATTGAGGAGTCTATAGATGTATTCTCTACAATAAGAAATTTTGACAGAAAAGCATACAATAGATATTTTACACCATCTCAAGCAACGACAGGTGACGATTACTATTTATTAAATAAAGTATTAGCTTACACTACTCTTTTAAAAGCAGGCACTAATCAGGGAACTTCTTCTCCAAACTTATTAGTTGACAGTGGATTTAACGGGATTGTTTCGGTTGGGGATATAGCGGTTAACTTAGTAACATTAGAGCAGTCAATAGTTGTAGCGGTTTCAAATACTACATTAAACTTAGAGGATAATATATTCCCTCAAGTCATAGCTAACAATGATGGATATTCTATATTTAAACCTGAAAACTACGAAGTAGAAAAAGTAACAAATAGCAAGATTAGTATGTTAGCTAACTCTTTACTTACTGCACCTACTAAAACTTTTCCGGCATACTCTTTAAATAATGATTCAATAACAGTACTACCTAATACAATAAATAATCCCGGTCAGGTGTTTAGTCAGTATATCAGATATCCAAAAGACCCTAAGTGGACATACAGCACATTGTCAAGCGGAGAGCCTGTGTTTGACCAATCTCAGTCAGACTACCAAGACTTTGAATTACCTGTTGAAGACGAGGTGAACTTAGTCACTAAAATACTCCAATATTCAGGTATGCAAATAAGAGAAGCTCAAGTAGTTCAGTTTGCTAATTTAGAAGAACAAAAAGATAATCAACAATAATGGCATATTTATCACAATATCAATATTATGAAAATGGAGGAACAGCTCCTGAAGATGAAAATTGGGGTTCATACCAATATGTTAGTTTATATGATATAGTCAACAACTTTATGTTGATGTATAGCGGAAACCATTCGCTAGTAAACAACGAAGAAAGATTTAAGGTATTGTTTCACGCAAAGAGAGCAGTCCAAGAACTTAATTACGATGCTTTTAAAGAACTTAAAGTATTGGAGTTGAATGTCAATGACTCTTTACGATACATATTGCCTTCAGACTACGTTAATTGGGTTAGAATTAATATATATAAAGATGGTTTACTTAGACCACTAACTGAAAACATTCAGATAAACTCTTCATTAGCATATTTGCAAGACAATAAAAATAGGATATTATTTGATTCAAATGGAAATGCATTATCTCCTCAGTTTTCTCAGATTGATTTAGACAGAATCACAAAACAAAAGAAAAGCATATATCTAAACCAAGGACATCAGTTTAATGGATTACAAGGATATCTTTATGAGGGTAATTGGTATTTTGACTATGGCATAGGTGCTAGATATGGTCTAAACACAGAGACTGCTAATTTTAATCCTACATTTAAGATTGATAAAAAATCAGGTGTTATAAACTTTAGTTCAGATATGGCTAACGAACTATGCATACTTGAGTATGTATCTGATGGTATGGAAGGAGGAGATGACTCTAAGATTAGCGTAAATAAATTGTTTGAGGATTATGTATACGCATACATAGAGTACGCTATACTAAATAGCAAACTCAATGTTCAAGAGTACGTTGTGAGAAGAGCACAAAAAAGAAAAACTGCTTTATTAAGAAACGCTAAGATAAGAATAAGCAATATACACCCGGGTAGATTATTAATGAATCTAAGAGGTCAAGATAAGTGGTTAAAATAATATGGCGAATATTACAAGGAACTTTATAAAAGGCAGAATGAATAAGTCGGTTGATGAACGACTTATACCTAATGGAGAATATGTAGATGCAATCAATGTTCGTATGGGTTCTACTGAAAACTCTGAGATTGGTGTAATAGAAAACACTAAGGGTAACTTAGGGCTAACTGCCTTGCAATATAAAGGAGTTCCATTGAGTACATCTGCTAGATGTATTGGTGCGTATGAAGATGGAGCTAGAGAGACTATATATTGGTTTGTTCACGATAGTGATTTCCCTTCATCTAATGATGCACCACTAGGTAAGATTGATTTAATAGTATCATACAATACCTTAACAAATCAAATAGTATATCACGTAACTAGCGTAGACATTGATGGCAATAAAACTACATTAAACTTTGACCCTGATTATCTTATAACAGGAGTAGATTTGGTAGAAGATTTATTGTTTTTTACAGACAATATAAATCCTCCTAGATTTATTAATATATCTATAAATTATCCTAACCCTACAATACCTTCTTTTGCTGCAACGGCTCTTGATTACGGTGGAGTTCCTTTGATTTTAGAAGAGAAGCTTCAGGTTATTAAAAAACCGCCTTTGTTTTCTCCTTCTGTTAGTTTGATAAAAACAAGCTCTGAAGAGAATTATTTAAGCGACAGGTATATATGTTTTGCGTACAGATATAGATATTCTGATAACGATTATTCAGCAACGTCACCATTTTCTGAACCTGCTTTTTATCCTGATAATTTTAAGTATAGCCCTGATACTGCACTAAATGAAGGGATGGTCAACAGATTTAATACAGCTAGTGTTACTATAAATACAGGAGGACCTTTAGTTAAAGGTATAGACTTACTATTTAAAGATGCCCAAAATAGTACAATAAAAATAATAGAAAAGTTAGATAAGTCTAACTTAGGTTTGGCAGACAATTCTGATTATAATTTTACTTTTGAAAATAGTAATATATTCACGATACTTCCTGATTCTGAAATATTAAGATTGTATGATAATGTGCCTCGTTTTGCTTTAGCTCAAACGATAATGGGTAACAGACTCATATATGGTAACTATGTAGATGGGTATAATTTAATTAGAGGATTTAACCCTACCAAGATTGAATATTTTGTAGATTTAATCAGTGAAGAAAATCAAGTTACTGAGATAGAGCCTGTAACTATTGTGGATACAACTTACCCGTTGGGTCTTACAAACGTTGTGAATGGTGCTGTAAATTTTGATTTAAGCGGTATAAACAGTTCAGATTTAATTCAAGGAGCTAGTATTATTTTTGAGTTTTCTTTAGGGCATAGTCAGTACCGTACAATAACCGGTGGTCCTGTACCTAGTTCGGGTCAAGAACAACCTTTATTTGACTTGACCTTTATTTTTACTTTACCTAAAGATTATAATAATGTATATGAATTAGCGAGCAGCTCTGAATTTAAAAACTCTATAGGGATTGGTTTCACAGACCCTGACAGAAATATAAAACAAATTTATTCCTCTAACCCTTCCGTAGAAGATTCCTGTGATGGAGTGACATTTACAGACATATTTAATTGTGCCATAGATGCGTCCAAAACTACAAGTTTAGGTAGTGTACAAAAAGTTAGCAGTGGTACAGGACAACTTAATGGGAACCCTGTAAATGTTTTTTTAGATACTAATAATGGTGTGCCTGACAATAATCAGACAATAGAAGTATTCACTAGTACTACGTCTAATGTTATAGGATTTAGATTTCCTTACGTTAAATTTGTATTAGACCCTGCGAATGACCCCGATGCAGATTTCGGTAAAGTATATGAGTTTTACGATATAGTTAATGCAAGTGCAGGATTTAACTTATTAGGGGATATAAGGAGTTTACATAGTAACAGAAATTACGAAGTAGGAATTGTATATTTAGATAGTTTTGGAAGGTCTTCTACGGGTCTTGTCAGCGACAATAATACAGTGCACATTCCTTGTTCTAAATCTTCTTTTAAAAACTACATAAAAGCTACTATCCCTAAAGAGCAAATTGCACCTGAATGGGCTACTAATTATAAGTTCATAATAAAGCCTGACGAAGAAAATTACAATACAATATTTAGTAATATATTTTTCACAGGTGACGATGATGGAATGATTTACCTTTTGCTTGATGGAGAAAATTCAGCAAAAGTAGAAAAGGGGGATAGGTTAATAGTCAAAAGCGATAGTTTAGGAGCTGCTCCGAATTGTGTATACACAACTGTTTTAGATAAAAATTCTTACAGTAGCGATGATATAACTAGCGGTAATCCCGCAGGTGTATATATGAAAATAAGTCCAAATTCTGTAAGTTTGACTGAAGATATTAATGCTGTAATAGACGAAGGATTAAAGACAACCGTTGAAAAAGTTGAGGGGAATTGTGCTAGGGTTGATTTTGACATGACTAATAATGATGATAACGATGTTTTTACTGTACCACAAGGCTCTCGTGTTGAAATGTTCTTTTACTTTAACAGAAATGGTGGTACACTTTTAGGTAGGTGCGAGCAGAGAACATACGAGGTTAGTATGGAAATTATAGCAACTAGAGACTACCCTAATTTTGCTGAATTTTTAGATGGAGAAAATTTTCAATCGTATTTAGACAATCCCGATGTTGACATTGTAGGGGGTGGGCTCGACCAAAAAACAGAATGGTTAGGTAAAGTTAACCAACCAATTAATTGTGAACTAGGCAAAAATGTTATTTGGTATCTTGATAATGGTGTAACAAAAATTTTAAGTGCGGTAGGTCCTAAGTCTTGCGGTAAACTTAAAAATAAAAGAGCGACTGCAAAGGGTAGAGTTAGAGTTGTTAGGGCTGACAATTCTGTTATTTTTGAATCAGAACCTCAAGATTCATTGCCTAATGTTTGGTATGAGTCCTCCGATACATACGAAGTTACCACAGATGGATTTCATTTATCGGGAGATAAACCTTCAGACCAAGACCAAACTGCATCACTACCTGCTATTGTTGAAACAGACTTCTTTAATTGTTATTCCTTTGGGAACGGAGCTGAAAGTTATAAGATAAGAGATTCAATTGTAGGGAAAACTTTTAACCTTGGCAATAGAGTTTTAACGACTGATGAAAAAGATTTTAAAGAGGCAGACCGATTTGCGGATTTAACATATAGTGGTGTGTATGTTCAAGAAAATAATGTGAACAAACTTAATGAGTTTAATTTAGGTTTACTTAACTTCAAACCACTTGAACAGTCATTCGGTACTATTCAAAAGTTATTTGGAAGAGAGACTGATATACTTACATTGCAAGAGGATAAGATATCTTACGTGCTCCAAGGTAAAAATTTACTTTCAGATGCATCAGCAGGTAGTGCATTGACTTCAGTACCTGAAGTGTTAGGAACTCAAATTGCTCGTATAGAAGAGTACGGAATATCTAATAACCCTGAGAGTTTTGTGCAATGGGGTGCTGATAAATACTTCACAGATGCAAAGCGTGGTGCTGTAATACAGCTTAAGGGAAGTTCAGCTCAAAACGAAAGATTGACTGTGATATCTGAGCAAGGTATGCGTACTTGGTTTAGAGACCTGTTTATAGATTCTTTTGAAACTCAAAAACTTGGTGGCTTTGACCCGTATATGGACGAGTATGTTATCAGTTCAAATAACATATTAAAACCAAGTGAGATAGAGTGCACTCCTTGTGGTGTTGAAAAAACATTTAAAGTTGAAGAGATAGAGCCTTTGACCTATTGTGTAAATGTAGGAGAGTTCGTTGGTGATGTTGATATTGAATACCAAGTTATAGAACAATCAGAAACTCTTCCGGGATTCAATATTAATGCTAACTACAATGGAACTGATTTTAATACAGGAAATGTTAATGTAGGGGGTACACTAACATTCTCTAAGCAATCTGTCTCTGAGCGGATTGTTTATATAAGAGTAGAGCCAAACGATAATGTTACATTGCAGATATTAGTAAACTGCCCTGATGCTGAAGAGATAACAATAATTAATGTGTGTCTTACAGGGGATGATGAAACAGGATTGTTTATACACAATGAGTATAGATGGACAGATGGTACATTTACATCTCCATTGCATTCAGAATCAGTTGAGTTTGCTTCAGGTAATGGCAATCCTTTAGTATCTCAATACCAAAAAGTTTCAGGTAGACAAGGTGGTGGTATTATACCATCTGATACGGCTACTGTTAGCTTAATATCTAACAAGTTAGGTTTTGATGATTTTGTTTTTGACGAAACTAGAGACAAGTTTAAATATTTGAGAAGTAATACACTATACGATAATAACGACTCGGATATGCAAACATTGTTATCGTTAGCGACAACAGCTACTCCAATAGATAGTACAGGTGCACCGAATACATACTTTGCGGATTTTAATATGCCGGCTACAGGCAGCTATCTGTATTTGATTTGGGATTACAGAACAATTACTGAAGTAGATTTATGTTATGGTGCAACAATATCGGCAGCTTGCTGTGGGTGTTAAAAAATTAAATTATGGCAATATTTTATATAAACGGAACAACATTATCTAACTCAACTGCAATTTTTGAAGATGCAGAATTAAGCACCTGTGCAGCGGACGGGTATTATTCTGACGGGACTGTCGTTAGAGAACAATCTAGCTGCTCTTTATTACCAATAGTTCAATGTCCTAATTGCTTAACACCTTGTGGTAGCACACCAATTACCTATAACTCAGGAACAGGGGTGTTCTTAATTGATATGGATTTAGGTGATACAGCATCTGACGTTGGAGCAGTTATAGTTAAGTTTTCTCCTGCTAGTATACCTGATGGTATAAGAGCTACATATAATGGAGTCACGTATAATAAATTTAGTCTTGACAATGCAACTGTAGGTGGTTATAAAGGGAGTACGTCATCTAATGGATATACATACCTAGGATATGATAATGCAACTTGCGTCCCCGTTGCCGGTACTTCATATACTAATTTAACAGAATATAGGTACGATGGCACTAATTTTGTCGCAACAGGGAGTACTCAAAATATAACGCCTCAGATAGGAGACTTACAATTCAATAACGTTCCTAACCCGGGAACTTTTTATATGGTTATTCCAAAGCTCACACAAAGTCCTGCTGAGTTAAATATTGAGATAGCAGGCGTTTGTCCGCAAACTGCATTTACTATAGAGATTGGATGCCCTTCAGTTCTTTCAGGATACTCTTCAAGTCTTTCTGCTGTTGACTCAACTACTGCCTGTGGTCTTCCAACAGTGGCAACATACTACAATGCTCCTGTATCAGGTACAGCGGGGAACCCTGCTGTAAATGATTGGGTTTTCTCGGATGAGAACGGTCAGTCAGTATTAGGAGCAGGTTTTTACAAAATAAACGCAACTGAATATATTGAGGTTGATGCAAACGGAGTAGTAATAAATAGAGCAAACTGTTAAGATATGGCAAATTATACACTAACATATGACGAAGGAGTCCAAGGCTTCCCATCATTTTACACCTACTATCCTGATTGGATGATAGGAATGAATAATTATTTCTACACTTTCAAAGGGGGTAACCTTTACCGCCATAATGTGAACGATAATAGAAACACATTCTACACTGAGTTTTGGACTCAGGCAGGGACTCCTCAAGAGGCATTTAAGCCATCTACTATTGAGAGTGTATTCAATGCATCACCTCTAGAAAATAAACTATTTAAAACGCTTAATTTAGAGGGAGACGATAGTTGGGCAGCCACAATAGAAACTGACATACAAGATTCAGGATTTATTGATTCTGATTACTTTGAAAAAAAGGAACAGAGTTGGTATGCGTTTGTTAGAAATGAAGGGTTAGGTTCTACTCCCGCTGCTGTACCTGAGTTTGCATTACGTTCACTAAATGGTATAGGTCAAAGCACTACAGTAGTTGCGGGTGCAGGTACTGCAACAATAAACTTTGCGACAACTGTTCAGATAGGAAGCATATTAAGTGTTGATGATTACTTCTACTTTTTGTCAGGCACTAATCAGCCTGTATATGCGGGCAATGTGACATCTATTAATGTGGACCTTAGAAGAGGAACAAACAATGTGGTTATAGATACATCACCTGCCGGGACTTCACCAATACCATCGAACATAGAAGCCTTCTTGTTTATTAAAAACTCAGTCGCTGAATCTCACGGTGTATTAGGGCACTATGCGGTATTTAATCTAACATATTCAGAAAACACAAAGGTTGAATTGTTTGCCGTAGAATCAGAGGTTATGAAAAGTAATCCTTAAAATTTATTATCTTTGTGGTCAATGATGTTTGACGTTAAGCCATTATCTGAAACTGACTATGACGATATACTTGTAGATTGGTGGAAAGATTGGGGTTGGGCAGCACCTCCAAAATCATTCTTACCTGAAAATGCTACGGGTGGTTTTATGGTTTATGACGAAGACATTCCTGTATGTGCAGGTTTTATATATAGAACTAACTCGGAAGTTGCTTGGGTTGATTGGATAATTTCTAATAAAAACTACAGAAAAAAACCAAACAGGTCAATGGCTATAGAGTTATTAATAAATACGTTAACAAAAATATGTAAGATGAATGGTGCATCAATAGCATATGCTCTAATAAAACACAGAGGTCTGATAGATGTCTACAAAAAGTTAGGGTATGTTGAGGGAGATAGCTATTCATCTGAAATGATAAAAAAATTATAATATGGCAGTAGCAACGGCATTAACAGTAGCAGCAATAGGTGTAGGATTAGGGCAAGCAGGAATGAGCTTCGCTCAGGTTGGAAAAGAAAAAAGAAAAGCAAAAGAGGCAGAAATAAATGCAGAACGAGCACTTTCTGCTGCAAATAAAAGTCTTGAAAAAAATTATATGGAATCATTGGCTATTCAAAAAGAGCCATATGAACTAGAAAGAGAGGCTTCGCTAGTAGCGGGAGCACAAGGCATAGAGGCTCTTAGAGAGAGTGAAAGAGGTTTGGGCAGGGTAGGTGCTATCCAAGCACAGCAACAGCAAGCACAGAGAAAAATAGCATCAGCTATGGGTCAAGAACTATTTAACTTAGATTACTTAACTGCACAAGAAGATTCAAGACTTCGTGACATAGGTACTCAAATTCAATTAGGAGAAGTTGCAGGTCAGCAGATGGCACAAGCAGATGCTGAAGAAGCAGCAGCACAATATATGCAGCAAGGGATGGAAGGTATTCGACAGGCTTCAATGGGAGGATTAAGTCTTTTGCCTGAGGCAGCATTTGACCCAAATATAGCTGCTACGAATAAGCAGCGACGTATAAATAATAGATATCTTAGAACAGGAAAGGGCTCTTACACACCATTAGTAGACCCATTAGTAGATTAGTAGACACAACAGAATAACGAATGGCAACTAAATTTGGATATGTAGAAAGAGATGCGAACACTCGAGTAAATTGGAGTGATATTGGAAAGAGCTTCTCAGATATGCTTATCACCACAAGAGAAAAGGGTGAAGCAGAATTTAAGGCACTTGACAACTTAGCTACAGTAGCTGCTGATGTCGAAGTTCCATTAGGTGCTAACACCACTTGGAATCAGATTTATATGGACAATGCTAATGACATAAAAGCATTTGCCGTTTCAAATAATAAGGCTTGGAAAAATGGAGACATTACAACATATGAATACCAACGAAGACTTCAAAATCTTACGGACAACTCTGACCTTCTTATAAAAACACAGCAGAACCTAAATAAACAATATGCTAATCTTGTAAAGTCATCAACTGACGGTACTATGTCTGATTATACTCGTCAGAATATGGACAACCTAATGAGGTTTACAAACTTAAATAACACAAAGATTGTAATTCAAAAGGATGGAAATATGGTTGGCAATAAAGTTATTTCTGACGAAAAAGGTGGTTTTGTGAACAGTACAGACCCTAACGATACCGTTAGCTTACAGGCTTTTGGTAATATTTTCCTGCAAGACGTAAAAGAATTTGATTCAAATGCTGCGTTAGATAAAGTTGTCGATAAGCTAGGAAATTACGAGTATGTATTTAAACAGATTGCAACTTACACAAAATCAGGGACGTTATTTAAAGTAAAAGATATAACTGCAATGGATTCAGATGTTTCTGTTAGCAAAGAGATTAAAGAGGCAGGGAGTGCTTTTCTTGAAGCTGAAGAAGCAGCACTAAGTCAAATAATGGCTGACCCATTTCAAGCTGTTTCTGTTTTGATGGATGGAGTCGGTGGTTTTACAAATTGCAAGCCGGGAGAAGATTGCAAGGGTTCTAAAGATATAAAGCAGGAATATACAGAAGGTGGTCTACTGATGCCTTCCTTTACTCCTTCGCAAATAAAAATGGGTAAAGATTTCCTTAGAAGTCAATTCAGAGCTAAGCTAGACAGAACAGTAACAGCAAGTAGCACAGGAAGAGTAACTAGACCTTCGTATAGAGGCGGAGGCAGAACCCCTCCCAAAAATGATGAAACTAACCCAACAGAGGTTCTTAATATGATACAGTATTTATGGTCAGGTAATAAAGACCAAATAAAACAAGCTGACGAATACTTTAGAGACTTTTATGAATATGCTAAAAACCCAATAGTAAAAGTTGGAAGAACAGACAAGGGAGTATACGTTGATATAAAAAATTCATCAACAGGTCAAATAGATAGAAAACCTGTGACGTTTGAAGGTAAAAATTTACTAAGTTTTATAAAGGCGGTTAGTCCTTTGTTAGTTGGAGAGTTTAATTTAGAATCAGCAATTAAGAAAGCAGGTTATACAGGAGAAGAAGAACTTACTATAACTAAAGAAGATATTTTTGCTGAAGTAACTAAACCTCCTACACTTAAAAAAGACATATCTAGATATGTTTCAGATGTATCTAAAAAAAATAATATGCAGCAAGATTTGATAGATAGCGGAACAACTTTTGCCAACACATTAAAAGATGCATACGCAAACACAGGGATAGAGTTTGAGTATAATGGTAATGCTGATGGAGGTATAATATCTATTGTAGGCTCAGACTTAAACGTTAAAATAAAAGGGAATTTAAGCTATTATAAGAGGGGCGAAAGGGCAAGAGATTATATAAAATCAGTAGACGATATGATACAAAAATATATGAGGGCAAATGAATCTGCATATAGAGATATTGTAAAAGGAAAAGGGGAAGCTACGACAGAAGAAGAAACAGAAGAAGCAGCAGAATTAGATTAATAATAATAATAATGGAAGAGCTACAGAAGTTATTTAACGTATTAAAAAGAGAGGGTTACTACACAAAATCTTTTGAGGATTTTCAATCTCAATACCAAGATGAAACATATAGAGATAAAGTTTTTAACGTAGTTTCTAGAGATGGATTTTACACAAAAAGTAAAGAAGAATTTTTATCTAAGTATTCATTGGGTGAAGTAAAAAAAAAAGAAGAATCAGAGCCTTCTTTGGAGGAGGTCATTACGGAATCTACTACAGAGCAAGTTCCGGCAGAAGATGGTTCATCGGTATCTCAACAAGATGATAGAATATTTGACCCAATGGCTGTTGAGCCTGAAGTTGCACCCGCAACAGAGCAGCGAATAGCAGAGCCTTTCATACCTAAAGAGCAAGTTCAAATACTAGATGAAGCAACTCCAATTGGACCTTCTGAGTTCGACCCTGAAAAGTTTGTAGCACCTGAGCAGCCCTTAGTACAAGATGCATATCCTAGGGATACAGAGGTCATTACGGAATCTACTACAGAGCAAGTTCCGGCAGAAGATGGTTCGTCGGCATCTCAACCAATTGGACCTTCTGAGTTCGACCCTGAAAAGTTTGTAGCACCTGAAGAACCATTATTTCCCGGAGAAACTCCCTTAGATATAGAGAATAGAAAAAATCAAGCAGATGCTATATTTGATAGACTTAATAGACAAAAATCTATTAGAGACGAACTAATAAAGCAAAAGGTAGAAAAGGGAGATATAGATGAAAGTGATATAGATTTAGAATCTGTTGTACAAGAAAAATTTCCCGAACTAAAAGACCAAGTAAACAGAGAGCTTAGTGCTCAATACGATTGGATAAACAAATTTGGGACTCTAGAAGGATACGAAACAGAAGAAGATTTTTTTGAAGGAGCTTTTGGTTCTGCATTAAAAACATTTGACGATGTAACTTACATAGGTTTAGGTGAGTTTGTTGATGATTTAGCAAGAGCTGTAATGTCAGGTAGAGCACAAGGTAATGTAGCCGAAGCCACTAATGATTTATTGATTAAGGGTTCTATGTCATCTAATAATCAAATAGATAAATTTATTGAAGCTCAAAAACAAGCAGGCGAATATCAAATGTCTGCTGAAATGAGAAAATACATAAAAACATCCGAAGAAGAAGGTGGTGGATTCTTAGGAATGATTTTTGGTCTAGCAGAAAACCCAAGCATTCTTTTAGAAGTAGCTGCGACTAGTTTTGCATCAATGGCTGCAAACAAAGAATCATTAAACACAGCAGCTATAGTTTTAGAGGCAGGTATGGCTTATGGTGCAGGTGCAGGTATTACAACAGGTTCTGCTCTAGGTGGAGTCGGTGCATTGCCCGGAGCAGCAATTGGTAGTGTGACAGGATTTTCAGCAGCCATTCCATTTGCTTTTGGTGCTGCAAGCACAGTTTTAGAAGCAGGGAGTAAGTTTTCTGAATTACTTTTGGAGGAGCTTGGAGACAAACCTCTTAATAGAGAGAATATAAAAAATATGCTCAATGATAAAGAGGCATATAAAAAAATTAGAAACAAAGCAATAATTAGAGGTTTAGCTGTTGGAATTATAGATACAGCTTTTGGTTTAATTGGCAGTAGCGTTGGTGCTAAAATGATTTCTAAGGGAGCAGGCAAAGGAAAAGTTTTAGCTGTCACTACAGGATTTGAAGGTGCAGGGGGAGCAACAGGAGAGGTTTTGGGTACTGTGGCTATAGGAGAAACACCAACTTGGTCAGATGTAGGTCTTGAGTTTTTTGCAGAAACTCCGGGTAGTGCTAAGACTTTTATCCAAAGTCAAATAAAAGCAACAGACCCTGCGAAATATAAGATTAATGGCAATACTGTAAATGAATCTGTTATTAAAGATGTAGTTGAATCAATGACTCCCGAAGAACTAGCTGATTCTGACATTAATATAGAAAATGACAAAGACCTTTCTGATAAAGTGCAGAATAAGATTGTCAAGGGAGCTGTTAAAGAACAAATATCTCAAGCAAAGCCTGAGTTAAATGATGCTACTGTAGATAAAATTGCAGACCTTCAAATGGAGGCTGACAAGTTAAAAGACAATAAAACACAAGCAGGGAAAAGAAAAATAGCTGAACTCAACGAACAAATGAAAGAGCTTGAGGATAGTCCAATAGAAGAAGCTCCTGAAGTAAAAGTTGAAGAAGAGGTAACTGAAGAGGTTGCACCTGAAGTAAAGGTTGAGCTTGAGCAAGCTAAGACTCCGGGAGAACGAATAACGACTACTGAAGAGCAAACCTTATTTAAAGGTATGCAGCCTAAAATAAAAGATGGCAAGCCTTTCTCGGCACACAAAAAAATGGAGAAAGGTGAATTTGCTGCTGTTGACAAGAAATTAGCTAGT
>Ga0222717_10000760_pt1 | contig 27310 bp, 20 predicted proteins | sample C33_18DmetaG_FD_165053 | JGI IMG/M metagenome (GOLD analysis project Ga0222717, IMG submission 165053) | Estuarine water microbial communities from San Francisco Bay, California, United States - C33_18D | ecosystem: Environmental > Aquatic > Marine > Unclassified | place: USA: California... | reverse complement strand
CTGTAATAATTTCAACAGTTTACGACTTTTTGGTGGAGGCGGCGGGAACTGCAATTAGACTGTAAGCTATTGATTAATATAGCTTTAATGGGTTTATAAAACTGCTTTTGTTACATCGTTTGTTACTTTAATCTACATCCTGTCAAACTCTTTTCAAGTTATAAAGCGCATTAAGTATTAGAACGTAAACTGCCCTCAACAAAACCATCAACCAACGATTTAGCGACTGTAGAATAGTAGTTTACACCCGATCTATTTTTCTACATTCTTTTTAAAATCCTCGAAGCCTTCTTCAAGCGGCACGCCAAAAATATTAAGCACTTTCGCTATCATGTCGTAATTTCCAATCGTATGAAGCAGTTCGGTAAATTTATGTTCACCCAAAGACGTCATAAGATACTCATAAGTTTCATTATCAACATTGGATGTCTCCTTCATTTGATCAACCAGAGACAAGACCATTTTATCTAGTTCGGTCCAGTTTGCTGCATTGGCGCCAATCTTGATGTTCTCAATATCAGCATCACTAAGATCAGTTTCTTGCAAAGCTATACGAACGTGGTGCACCCACTCGTATTCCGACTTATTGTGCCAAGCCACCCTCAGAATCGCCAACTCACGAACCCGTGGTGCCACATTCGATAGTGCCAGTGTAAACAAACTGAATGGTTTATAGGCCCTGAATAATTTCGTGTGACGCAATGCTATCCGGATTACATTGGGCAATATCCCACCACGGCGATAATGCTTGGTTATTTCGAATTGTTCTGCTGACATGTCTTCGTCAGCCAGGGGGTGTAAGCGAACTTTGTCAGACATAACTAGACCTCCAATAAACGATATTAAAAAAGCGAGCGCTAAAAGCGCTCGCTGAAAGGGTGATTAACGAAACTAAGAGTTAAAACTGAGCATCAAGAGTTATTGCGAATGTTCTGGGTAAATTAGTATGTGCGATACCGCTGCCTGTTTGGCCAATACCAGCCGTTTTAAACGTACCAAAGAATTCATCGGTCAAGTTTGCACCAGAAATAGTCAGTCCATAGGCATCGTCTTTTGTTCGAATTCCAAACGAAGCATTTAACTGTCCATGGCTACCCTCTTCACTAATATCCGCTAAAGAGGATGCTGTGTTTTGCGCACCGCGGTAATAGTAGCTAGCGCTCATCGTATAGTTGTAAGCTGAGCTACCTAGGGGGCGGAATACGTTCAGAGCAATCCCACCCTGTAATCGTGGTGCCGAGGGAAGAATTTTATTCTCATATGGATCTAGAAAACTTACTATTCCACCATCAAGGTCATCGTTAAAACGTGATTCATTATAAGTGGCATTCACATCTAGCTTTACACCCTCTACCAGCTGCCACGTGGTCTCGACCTCAATCCCTTGAGAAACAATATCGGGCACATTAACCACTCTAAAACTTATTCCATCAAACTGCTGGAATTGATAATCTGTGTAGTCCGCATAGAACAATGCAATGTTAACCATAGCTCGGTCATCCAAAATGCTAGATTTGAGACCTATCTCGAAGGAATTAACGAATTCCGCATCGAATTCAGATCGATCCAGAAGCGCGCCAGACGAGTCTGAAACTGATTCGCGATCCAGATTGAACCCACCACCTTTATAGCCACGAGAAAAACTTGCGTAGGTATTCATGCTCTCATTGAGTGCATAACTGCTGATTATCGACCCAGCAACCTCCGATTCACTGCGTTCAATATCGGTACTATAGTTGTTGCACAAAGCTGTAAACATACTGGCAACATAGACGCAGATATCATCGTTTTTATATTCGCCTGGAAGCGCATCATTTAGAATAGCGCCGCCTTCCTTCTCACTGTCGCTGAAACGTAGCCCCGCAGCCACCGAGAATTTGTCAGTAAAGTTGTAGGTATTGTGGGTAAATAACGAAAGGCTGGTCTGATCCTGAATAGTTCGGCCACGAATACCTTGATCGGAAAGCGTACCCAATGGCTCTAACGCCGGCTCTATGCCAGCAATTGCTCCAAACGCAGAACCAATCGCAATATTAGAGGTGGTTTTAATATCTTCTTGAGCAAAGAAACCACCGACTAACCAATCCAGATTACCACTGGTGCCTGCTAGACGAATTTCCTGGCTGAGTAATTTAATCTCTGAAGTTTCAGTAATGTCACCGATATAGTCGGCGGCGGCAGAATCAAGATCAAACTGAATATCAGCGTTATACTGCCGGTACGCGGAAATAGAGGTTAGTGTACCCATATCAAGTTCCCACTCGGCCTGTACACTTAAGCCTGTGGAGTCAACCACCTCAGTTGGATCTATCGTAGTCCGAGTCTGCCGACGATCAAGATCAAAACTTGCGGGCACATAGTTCCCTGTCGCTGTGTTAATTCCCACTGTTGTTGCGGCAACTTGTTCAAATAATGGCGCACTTCCAATTTCATCTAATTCACTGTAATCAGCAACAATACGAATACTCAGATCGTCATTTGGCTCAAACAAAAGCTGACCCTTGACCGCAAAACGATCGCGGTTATTGTAGTAATCTTCCTCTTCTACAATTGGTGTTGGATCCACAGCCAAGCGATCTATGTAACCGTCACGCTTTGTTGAACTTGCTGCGAAGCGATAAGCAACTTTATCAGACAGCGGCCCAGTGACTGCACCTTTCAGTCGTGTCTGGTTATAGGATCCATAGGATGCAGAAAAATTACCGCTTTGCTCAAATTGAGGTGTATTTGAGATAAGATGAATCACACCTGCAGTGGTATTTTTACCAAACAAAGTACCTTGAGGACCTCGTAGTACCTCAACTCGCTCAACATCTAAAAAATCACTTAGAGCTTGTCCCGCTCGGCTTCGAATAACATTGTCTATAACCACGCCAACTGCGGATTCAAAACCCGGATTGGTACCACCAGAGCCAATACCTCGAATGCGAACGATACTTTGCGTCAGGTTTCCCGATGTGTTTATCGATACGCTAGGCGAAATTTTTGCTATCTCTGCAACCTCGAAAAAACCTGCGGATTCTAGAGTGTCGCCTGGTACTGCAGAGACTGCCAATGGTACGTCTTGTAAGCTCTGTGCTTTTTTGGTGGCTGTTACTACAATTTCGTCTAAAGCCAAATCTTGAGCAGCCACTGGCATCGAGCTAATTGCCAGGCAGGCCATTAGAGCAGACCTACTGAGCACAACCTGATTTTTGTGAAAACATTTCATCTTTTATCCCCATGTATTTTAGAAAAGTAGATTCTATTTATAAATATTGATCGTCGGTCAGTTCTATTGAGCGCTCTGGAGCCGACTAGCGTTTAATACAATGCATGAAAAATGTACGTTTCTTTCAATGACATAGAAAACATATATTCTCAATAGCGGTTATGCATGTCCTAGATAATCAACCTTTTTGCTGCTCCTCAAATTCTCGAGTCAACTAAATCCTGAGTATCTCAATCTAAGTTTCAAACGAGATATATTTGGTCGAGTAGAGATTTATAATCTTGTGAAAGGTTAGCTCCGATAAAGGCTTCCAGAACGATATGTATCAATATCTTGTCATTTAAATTTGCTGTGCTTGCGACAATGACATCACATAAAAACAGTATCCTGAGTGACGTCAGAATTGACAAAAACTAAGGCCCGAATAGGGTTGGGCATAGATAAAGATATCAGAGAAAATAGCCTATGGTAGCACTCAGCTGTCCCTGAAATTAAAAATAAGACCGTCATTACCATACTCGATTGTGTGGCTGAAAACTCATGTTCGGCAGAACATCATCCTAGCGAGCTATTCAGATTGCTGCGTGAACGGGACCAACATATCAACATCAATAGTTACAATTTTCATAAAACGCTCATTAGGATTATCAATCACTAACCAGTTGTGACGTGACTTACCTACCCACTCAGAACCAGTTGAGTCGACCCCCTCCCAGTCTAATTCAGCCACCATTCGGTATTTTTTTTCGCCAACAAGGGTATAACTCGTGGCATACACTCTATGAGAGCTAAAGGCAGTTCTCGCTCTAACGCCGGCAAGCCAAGCCGCCAACCCTTCCATGGAGTCGATGGTTAGCGTCGAAAAGTTAATCTGAAAACCTTCAGCTAAAATATCCTTTAACTGATTAGCATCACTAGTGGGACTATCAATAATCCTGATCCAATAATCCAGAACGGCCGCCAGCCGATTAATAGGATCGCCTGAGTCATTTGTACTAGCTGCAGCCGCCACATCTTGATTACTCAACTTCTCCGAAAGTTCCAGTAACGGGACGTCGTTAACTATCATTTCTGCACCATCAGGTTGGGCATGTTCTGAATCGCCCGGCCGTAAATCTAATTTAGACGGCACTTGCGCGAATAGTTGCGTACTAGCGAAACCGCTTAGCAGTACTAATATTGTGATAATTATCTTCATCGATTCAGTCCCTAATATTCGCTATTTTTAATGGAAACAATAAGCCATGAAGTTGCTCATGAAAAAGCGGGAAAGCTAGTGTAAATCTATTACCGGCTCAGCGATTACACAATCAAAATAAACGTTAGATATTACTATTGTGGCCATCCCAATATGGGTCACGCAGCAACCGCTTGTAAAGTTTACCGGTTTCCTGGCGCGGCAATTGATCCATGAAGTCGATAGTTCGAGGAGCTTTGATAATAGAGAGATTTTGCTTGCAGAACTCTATCAATTCAGATTCCAAAGCGGCACCGGATTGATTCAGATTCATAGGTTGCACTACGGCTTTTACTTCTTCCCCAAAGTCCTCATTAGGAATTCCAAATACAGCCACATCCGCGACTTTGGGATGCGTGACCAATAAATTTTCTGTCTCTTGCGGATAGATATTCACGCCACCGGAGATGATCATATTAGATTTCCGATCAGTCAGATATAGATAACCCTCGCTATCCAGATATCCTATATCACCAGCAGTCGCCCAGCCATTGCTGAGCATAACGCTATCGGTTTTCTCACTGTCATTAAGATATTCAACTTTACGTGGATTCTCAAAATAGATAGCACCGCGCTCACCGGGAGGTAACTCCTTGCCAGTCGCTTCCTCCACAATATGTACAGGCCCTTGCGAGGGTTTGCCAACTGACCCTTTGTGTTGCAGCCATTCACGAGAATTAATTGCGGTAGACCCAAAGCCTTCTGTACTCGCATAAACCTCGTGAATAATCGGTCCAAACCAATCAATCATTTGCTCTTTTATCGTAATGGGACAGGGCCCAGCACCATGCACCATGGCTTCCATACTTGTAATGTCATAGCTTAGACGAACTTCATCGGGGAGCTTAAGCATGCGGATAAACATGGTTGCAACCCAACTCGATTGTGTGACCCCATATTCTTGAATCAGCTTGAGTGCCTGCTCAGGAATAAATTTGTCAATAACAAGAACGGTGCCGCCATAGTTCTGCGCCACCATAGCGTGGTGAATAGGGAGTGCGTGATACAGCGGGGATGGAATATAGTGCACAGAATGCGTATCAAACCCCATCACAGTGTGGTACGCAGTCCAGCGCTTAGCCAAGGTCTCGATTGGTCCCTCGGGCAGAGGCAATTTAACACCCTTAGGTTGGCCGGTTGTACCAGATGAATACAGCATATCGATGCCACAGGACTCATCCCCTATTGGTTTGGTCGAATGCTGATTACGCACTGCTACATAGTCCGAAAATCGACGATGATCGCCACCATCAACTAAATAGGAAGTTATCTGGTCTTTTTTGAGAGCTTCTACCCTGGCCGCAGTTTCAACTAATCTGGCCGACGTAAAGAATAATTTGGGCTTCACATCAGCAATAATGTAATCAACTTCTGATTCAGTTAGATGGGAGCTAATGGGTGTGTAGTAAAGGCCAGAACGTTGCGCGGCCCAGCACAGCTCCAAAAAACGTGCATGGTTTTCCAAATACAAAACGATGCTGTCACCGCGTTGCAAACCAGCTTCTCGAAACAGATGAGCGGCCTGGTTACTGCGCTCATCTAGTTGCTTGTAAGTTACTATCTCGCCGGTCTCGACCATGATGTAGGCGGCACGATCTGGCGCGGTTTTAGCGTGAATGTATGGGTGCATAGAGTTTCTTCCTAACCGATCCGAGCCGCCTGACCACCATCAACTGGTAGTACCGCCCCGGTAATAAAACCAGCCTCGTCTGAGGCGAGAAATAGAGATGCGTGTGCAGTATCCCAGGCCGTGCCCATTTTTCTATTCAATGGCACTGCAGCGTTACGCTCATTGCGCAAGTCCTCTCGATCCATACCACGCGCAGATGAATGGCTTTCAATTGCCATTGGTGTGTCGAGCAAACCGGGCATTACAACATTGGCACGAATACCGTGATTGGCATTACCCATAGCGATAGTATGGGTCAGTGCGTTGACGCCTGCCTTAGACACCTTATAGCCAACAATACCAACCGACATTACAGCAGCACCTGAGGAAACATTGACAATAGCTCCGCTCTTGCGCTCTCGCATATACGGCAAAACATGTTTACAGCTAAGAAACATTCCTTTGAGATTGACTTCCATAATGTTATCCCAGGTTTCAGCGTCAAGTGACATTGGGCCTTTATCTCCAGTCCCTATACCTACGTTATTCTGGAGAATATCAACATGTCCATAGCGCTCGACGCATGCACTAGCAAAGCTCTTGCATTCAGCTTCATTGCAAATGTCGGCCTGAAAAGCGCTAGCCGTACCACCTTCCTCGATGATCATAGCCACTGTCTCTTGCGCCGACGCCAGATCTCGATCAACTGCGAGTACACTAGCACCTTGTCGCGCAAACAATATTGCCGCAGCTCGTCCATTACCGATAGTCTCGCCTGCTGTTTGGCCCGCACCAACGACGATCGCAACCTTATCCTTAAGCCTCATCGAATTCTCCTTGGATAATTCATTGAAAAGTTATAATAAAAAAATGAGGCATCCAGTTGATCTGCTAGATCTCTGTACAACCCGTTAGGGCGCCATTATGTGGCACAATCGTAAATGCTTTGAAATTAAGATTATGGATAACATTTATTCTGACTGTTAATAGATAAGGTCGCCTGGAGAAATCGACCCCTCGCCACAGAGATTATTTATATCCCTTTTGCAGCAGCGATAATCTCTTCACGCACCCAGGTTAACATTGGGTCGTCATTCAGGTGATTACTCCAGACTAATTCAACAATATAGTCTTCTACCCCAAGCTCAGGTGGCGGTAGCAATATGGCGAGTTCATTATTGTTAGCAAGAAATTCAGCCGAACGCTTGGTGCCGACACAAATTAAATCGGTGCTACAGAGCACCATGGGGCTGATCGAAAGATTCGGTATCACCGCATCCACATTGCGCTGAATTCCTCGAATATTCAGGAACTTTGAAATCCACACATCCTCAAGCACATCATCTTCAGAAATGACCAGATGGGAGTATTTGGTAAAATCTCCGATGGTAATTCTGCCCTGTTGAGCAGTCTTTAATGCAGGATGATCCGCGCGCATAAATACCATTAACTCTTCACGGTATAGCGGCTGTCGGCTAAAACTTGAATTCAGCCGGCCAAAAGCGCCAATGGCAAACTCAACATCACCACTATCAAGTTGCTCGCGGACAGTATTACGGCTAAATTTAATTACATTCAACTTCACACTACGAGCTTTATTACGAAGCACTCCACGCACCAGTTTTGACATTGTATTGAGAACATATTCAGGCGCACTAAGTGATATCTCAGCACCAGATTCAGCCAGATCAAACGGCGCCATGGAAGCGATCACTGATGCAAGAGAGTCAAGGTGTTCACGTAAGTCCTCGCGTATAGCGCGCGCCTTAGGAGAGGGTTTCATGCGCTGGCCGTGGCGCACCAAGATTGGATCATCAAAGGTATCCCGCAAACGCTTCAGCGCAGAGCTAGTTGCAGATTGCGAGAGGTGCACTCGTTTGCTCGCCCGCGTAACACATTCTTCTATCAGTAACGCATCGAGAATAGGAAGGAGGTTAAGATCGATATTTCGTAAATTTAATGGTCTCGCCATAGCAAATTCCCAGCAGTTAGATACGTCTGCGACACAGATATTGATCGGATTTCTGAACCTCTTAGGTCGCCGACAACAACTATTGATGGCGTTAATATACTGTTTATCGCGCAATAAACGCAAACAACCACAAGCCAGAGTACAGACGAGAAAAGGCCTTACTGGAGCATGATAAGCAGAGATGCCTCACAGACCCCATAGGTAATCAGACTCTTAAAAACGTGGCTAAAAGGGAAATCGGAGAAGAATTTAAGTATAATTCGTCCCGTCAATAGGGTTGAAACCTAGGTTTCGCACCCCGCACCAAAATATGGACTCTAGGGGTAGATCTAATTTGCTTAAGTACACTTCGACTCAACCATATTACAAGCAAAGAGAGATTACTCAGATGAATCATTGACCGCATGGATACTACTTATCAATAGTATCGCTTACTAAAAACCATGTAGCTTGAGTAATCTTATGCTGATCACAATTGCTTGCTGTTATTATCCGTAAAACGCTCGCAATACAGAACCAGATTTACAGGCTAAATGGTATAGCCTGTATTGACTGGACTTCAGCACATTGAAGTACTGTCTTGAACATTGTAACAACACCCTTATTAAGAGGATCCCTCAAATGGTAGAGCTTATTGTCAATGATGTACTGCAAAAGATAGACGTCGAACCAGACACTCCCCTGCTTTGGGTGGTACGCGATGAACTCAAGCTCATGGGCACCAAGTTCGGCTGCGGAATAGCCCAATGTGGCGCCTGCACGTTGCATGTCGATGGCGTGCCAACACGCTCCTGCGTGACTCCGGTTTCGTCGGTCGCCGGCAAAACCATCACCACCATCGAAGGCATTGCTGATTCAACAGCAGGAAGCGAATTGCATTCGGTACAGCAAGCTTGGATCGATCAGCAGGTGCCACAGTGTGGTTACTGTCAGTCAGGACAGATAATGTCAGCAGTTGCTCTTTTAGAGCGCAACCCAACACCGAGCGATAGTGAGATTGATGCCGCAATGTCCGGCAATATTTGTCGCTGTGGCATGTACGGACGCATCAAGGCTGCTATTAAGTCTGCGTCAGATCAGGTGCAAATGTATCAACCAGAGGCAATGGCAGTCCCAATTGACTCAGGCGCAGAGGAGAATAGCAATGGGTAAGTGGACACGTAGGGCCTTTATCGCCAGCGGCACACTAGTGGGTGGTGGCCTGTTAGTCGGTGTTGGTGTTGGCGTGGCGATCCGCCCAGGGCATCGTACACCGGAGCTAGCTAAAATCGTCGAAGCTACTGATGAGGTACTGGTCAATGCCTGGGTCAAAATTCTCCCAGATAACAGCATTAGGGTCATTGTCCCACACTCGGAAATGGGTCAAGGTGTTCATACTGCATTGCCAATGATGTTGGCTGATGAGATGGACGCAGACTGGTCGACTGTTTCAATGGAGCAGGCACCTGCACACCAAGCATATGCCACTTTTCATCTTGCACGACACTTTATCCTGCCCGGTAAGGTGCCTGGCATGGTGGAAGACACATTAACCGGTGTTTTTCTAAAAGTATCAGAAAGCATGTCTCTGCAAATTACGGGTGGCAGTTATTCAGTACGCTCTACCGGGCAACTCGGCATGCGTACTGCAGGTGCTGCGGCACGAGAACTGTTAATTAACGCTGCTGCTGAAGAGTGGCAGGTTCCGGCATCTGAAATACGCGCAGCAAATAGCTATTTGCACCATGAGGCTTCTAAACGTTCAGAGCCCTTTGCCGCTTTCGCCAAAGTAGCTGCTTCGCTGAAAGGCCCCGAGCAACCCACGTTGAAGACACCTGATCAGTTCAAAATCATGGGGCAATCTGTCCAACGGCTCGATATCCCGCCGAAGGTCGACGGCAGTGCTGTGTTTGGTACCGATATTGATTTGCCTGGCATGAAATACGCAGCCGTAAAAGCGGCTCCGGTATTTGGTAGCACAGTGGTCTCAATAGATTCTGCGGCCGCTGAAAAAATGAAAGGCGTCATTAAAATCGTCAACCTCGACACCGGCGTTGGCGTGATCGCGGACAGCTACTGGCAAGCGAGGAAAGCACTGCAAAGTGTGCTTGTGACCTACACGACAAGCGAAGCTAATAAGTTAAGCACTGCGGGCATGTTTGAGCAATTTGAGCAAGATATGGATGCAGCAGTTGCCAATGGCGAAGAACAGGAAGACTTCGCCAAAGGTGATGCACGTGGCACACTAGCTCAATCGGACAACATAGTTGAAGCCGAATACAGAGTACCATTTTTGGCCCATGCTACTATGGAGCCTATGAACTGTACAGCCTGGGTGCATGATGGTCAGGTTGAGCTATGGGCAGGTCTGCAAAACCCTCTTGGCACACGTGATTTTATTGCAAATAAATTCGGTTATGAGACTGATAAGGTCAATATTCACAACGTCTACCTAGGCGGCGGCTTTGGTCGACGAGCTCGGCCCGACTACCCACAGCAAGGTGTACAGCTAGCAAATGCCTTGCTGGGTGTTCCAGTCAAAATGATCTGGTCTCGTGAAGAAGATGTACAACAGGATCACTATCGTCAGGCAGTGATGAGCAGGTTTAAAGCAGCCCTGGATGAATCTGGCACACCGATAAGCTGGGAAAATCAGTTTGTTGATAAACATGAGCCCGTGGAAGCACCCTATATTCCATACGCGATTGACAATCAATTTATTCACTATACCAGTAGCCCAACCCATGTACCCTTTGGTGCTTGGCGCAGTGTAGATCATACACATCATGCCTTCTTTACCGAATCGTTTATTGATGAATTGGCTGTAGCGGCCGGCAAGGATCCCTATCATTACCGTCGTGAACTGTTGGCTAAGGAACCGCGCATTCGAAAGGTTCTGGATACCGCGGCAAAAATGGCGGGTTGGGGGAAAGCCATGCCGGCTCGATGGGGTCAAGGTATTGCGCTACACAGCTCTTTTAACACCATAGTGGCGCAGGTTGTTGATATCGATATGACCAGTGGAACACCTCGTGTTGATAAAGTTTTTTGCGCCGCAGATGCAGGCTTTGTCGTTACTCCAGATGGGTTTATTGCGCAGATGGAAAGCGGGATTGTGTTCGGGCTCACGGCTGTATTATACGGCGAGATAACGCTGGAGAAAGGCGCTGTTGTAGAGAGTAATTTTCACAATTACAAAATGGTGCGAATGGATAACTCTCCTGACATTGAGGTGGAAATTATCAACAGCGGCGAATCATTGGGTGGCGGTGGAGAACCTGGCACACCACCAATCGCGCCTGCAGTAACCAACGCTATTTTTGCCGTGACAGGAAAGCGTATCCGCGATCTACCAGTCTCTAAATACGATGGCACCTACGAAATCTCATAGCCTATTGGGCTTATCCTGATGAGCCAAAAGCATTGGTATAGAAAACAGATGCTTCGACCCAATGAAAATCACAACACAGCGGATAATTCGCTGTGTTGTGATTAGGGAAGTAAAATCTGATCCAACCAATCGGCTGCGCACTGCTGGTATGTTTTGAATAATGCCTGTGTCACAGTACCGTTGAATCTCATTGATACCAGATCCAATCCACTCAAGTTCATTCTTATTGGGAAGGTTTCGCCTCTCCAAGATGCCTGAACAATACTAGCAACCTCTACTTACAACCCTTAATCAGGCCACCACAACAACTGACGGCCCAGTCAGCTAAGTTATCAACATCGGGAACCAATATCTATGCTGGTAACTCAGCAGTGAGGTTTAGGCTTTCACTGTATCTGAGTTACCAGTTAGTTTTAGTGAGTCGAGATACTCGGCAGATCCTCTTTTGCGACCTCTTGACGACTAAAAGATCTCCAAGCCTGGTCAATTAAGAATGACTGAATGGCATCGGTATCTTCTTTGCTAAGAATGTCTGCAAACTGGGGCATGCCCTGTGAGGACAGTACTCCTTCACGTACTATTTGATCGAAGATAAGGTGTTTGCCAGCGCCCATATAACGCAGATCTGGCACGGTACCGCGGCCAGCGTTGTTATGGCATGCAGCGCAATACCAAAGAAATTGTTCATTGCCTCGCGCAATGGTTTCAGGCGTGCCAGTTTGCTCTGGTGGCTGTGGGAAATGAAGCTCAGGCTCAACTTCGGCCATAGTAGTTTCTCCACCACCTAACTTGAAGGCAATTAGTCTGCCTTTGTTGGAGCGTTTATAGGCTGCCGAATAAGGGGGGTAGCGGAAAAAACCGCCTCCTCCTAAACCGGCCATTACCGCCACATACTGTTCACCGTCTATCGAGTACGTCATTGGGGCGGCCATAATTCCAGTGCCTAAATCAATCTCATGTAACAGCTCACCCGTGGTAGCATCGCGCACAATCAGTTGTCCTGATGATTTTCCGTAGACAACCAAATTTCCTGCAGTGGTCAATATGCCACCATCGTTTCGCTCACCACCGGCATCCGCTTCCCAGACCATCTCTTGAGTAACAGGATTCCATGCTTTAAGAACGCCTCTGGTTTTAGGCACGTCATATCGGCTAATAATCTCTTTTAGGCGGTCAGTACTGTACCTGGCTGGCAATACCGATGCATAAAAATCCACATAGGGGGCAATTGGCGCAAAACCCACCACGCCAGACGATGGCCTATTTGGTGTGTATTCGTAACCTTCAGGAAATAAATTCACGCGCATTTGCGCGGATTCATACACAGGTATATAGGCTAAACGGGTAACCTTGTTATATGCCATAGGTCGCCAACCATGTGCGCCAACTTGCGCCGGCCAGATGACTTTAGGTTCATCATAATATTGAGAATCTTCAGTTAAAACCGGTTTGCCCGTTGCCATATCTATATGCGATGCCCAATTTACCGGCGCATAGTTATTGGCGGAAAGCAGCTCTCCTGTTTTACGGTCAAGTACATAAAAAAATCCATTTTTCGGTGCCTGCATAATAACGTCACGAGTTTGGCCTTTAATCTCAATTTCTGCTAACACCATATTTTGCGTCGCCGTGTAGTCCCAGCTATCTCCTGGCGTGGTCTGATAGTGCCAAGCCAGCTCACCGTTGTCTGGATTAATCGCCAAAATCGACGAAAGATACAAATTATCACCACCACTCGGACTCCGCGCTTTCAAAAGATACACTGCAGAGTTACCAGTACCCACGTAGAGTAAATTCAACACCGGGTCATAGACCATGCTATCCCAGACCGTACCGCCGCCGCCCACTTCCCAGAGGCTCTTAGGATCCCAGGTTGCAGCGGCAACCTCTAATTCCGGATGCTCGTAAGGCTTTTCAGGAGAGCCCGGAACAGTGAAAAAACGCCACTCCAGATCTCCAGTCTCCAAATCAAAGGCGCTAACATAGCCACGCGCATCGTACTCTGCACCAGCGTTGCCGATGACGACAACATTACCAGCAATACGAGGGGCTCCAGTACTGGTGTAGCTGCGTGTATGGTCCGTGATAGTATCTACTTCCCACAAAACTTTGCCGGTTCTGGCATCTAGTGAAAATAGACGGCCGTCGAGTGCTGCAACATAAACTCGATCGGCCCAAACAGCGACACCGCGATTGACTGGCCCGCAGCATCCGTCGCGAACTACCTGGCCGGGTACTTGCGGATCAAAAAACCAGATTTCAGCACCTGTTTTAGCGTCCACGGCATACACCTTGCCCCATGTTCCACTGGTGTACATTACCCCATCAACGACTACTGGAGTCGCTTCTAATCCGCGTCTAGTCTTTGTATCGTACTCCCAGGCAAAACCCAACTCGGTTACGTTGGAATCATTTATTTGTGTCAGCGGTGAAAAACGATTCTCACCGAAGTCCCCGCCAGGTGTATGCCACTGATCTAGATTCGCGTTGGTCTTTATCATTTTTTTCTGATTCGCCAAGCTTTTCTCGAGGAAAGAAGTTGGCGTAACCATTGCTTGGGCACTACTGTCTAATTTATTGCCTGACGGATGATTTGAATGAGCATTAGCCACAGCCCCGATGAGCGTAATGTGTAACAATATTATTCTTAGTGTTGAAGCCATAGTTGACGTTCCTCAATTTTAAATTTTATTTTGCACTTAGTTCCAGGTTATGGACTAAGTAACGCTTTGTTTTAGAAATCTGTAGACTTGTTTATTACAGGCCATACCCATCTGGGTAGGCAGTCCATTAAATCCGTGGGGGGCCTCGGGATAAATTCTGAGCTCTCCCTCATTGCCAGCACTGAACCACTTCGCACTCATAAATAATGAGTCATCTAACAATGGGTCTAGGGTACCAACACTGAAAATAGCCGGAGGAAGCCCCTGAAGGTCTGCGTATAATGGTGATACCGATGAGTCGCGCCGCGCTTCCGCTGTACTACCGGGCATACACAGGCTATAAAACCACTCTAGGAATGGCGTAGACAAATTGACGAACTCATCACCCCAGGAACGTTGCGAAGGAGTCATTGAGAGATCAAAGAGGCCGTAACATGCGCTAACTGCTTTAATTCGATGCAATAATTGTTTGTTTTTCGATAGTCTCAGCAGGGTGTTTAGCATCACATTTGCGCCTGCTGATTCACCGCCTAAACAAAATGCCATGTCCGGATATGAATCCATTAAGGTTTGCGCCGCTAAAGCTGTAACTTCTAAGGTATTGGGCAATAATGATTCAGGGGCTAATGGATAGCCGATACTGATAACCGTAAGCTGAGTTTCGCAAGCACATTCCCAAAGTAGCGAGTCTTGCTCATGAACAGACCCTAGGGTGAAACCACCACCATGAAAATGAAGATAAATACCACGCGGTTGCGCTACAGGTAAAACTCTAATCGGCAGAGACTGGGAGCCCGCCATTATCGAATCGTCGTACCCCTGCTCTAAAAGTTTTGGTTTGAAACTGCCGTCCTGATTGTACAGACGGACTTTTCGAATCTGATCGCTCGTCAAATATCCAGCATCTGGCAGCTTTGCTCCAGCAGCGCGGATTTCATCGTTAGCTTTGTTCTGTTCATCAACAAAGGCTAACAAAGTCTCATCAATAAGATGCATATGTTTAATCAAGTTGTCCCCTCGATAGTTAACATCTTTTCCAACGAGAGACCAGATAGGATAAGTAGCCTTGAGGACCTCTCACTTAAGATGGAGAAATATTAATTTCAGGCAGTTTTAAAAGCGTTTAAAGCTCTATATCGCGTGCTGCAAGGCTACTGGAATCATCTATTAGGAGACAGCGCATAACCTAGATAGCACTTATCTATGTCGTAGATAGGCTCTAAAGCATTTGCGTTCAGCATCAGAAGGTCCGACGCGCTCTATTTCTGTGTCACTGCGCTATCTTTAGCTTCTAGGGCATCATTTGGTAACGCTACACCTGCCTTAAAATAATAGTAGGCTCCGACTAGGGTGAATGGCGTCATACACAACATAGCGTAACGAAGAGAATCTGCACCACCAATTTGGTCACTGATAAAACCCAGAAATACAGGCCCGATACCAAGTCCAAACAAATTGATCATAAGGATCAGGACAGCTGATGATGTTGCTCGCATACTTGACCCAACAAGCGACTGCGCAATGGCGAACTGTACGCCGCCCGATGCTGAGATGAATAAAAAATATGGCGCTAATAGCACGACAAATAGCCTTACATCAGTAGACATAAATAGCAGCGGCGTGAGTAACCCCCCGACCACAAAGGCAAGTGTCAGGGTCCACGACATCCACTGAATACCCCATTTTGCCGATAGTTTGTCGGAAATAATTCCTCCACCCAACGAACCAGTGGTAGCGCAACTGCCAATCACAACGGCCATAATAAGACCAGTATCAGCTGCACTCAGCTCAAACGAGCGAATCATAAATGAGGCTAAAAAAGCCCCTATAGCCAGGGATGCAACATGCGTAAATGCCGTTGCGATAGCAGCGTAACGCCATGCTTTGATAGCCCATAATAGCTTTACACCCTGCACCAAGGTTGGTTTACCAGGCTCAGTCATAAACATGCCTTTCGAAAACGCCTCGGATTCTCGGAAGTCTTTTATCAAAAATGCCGCAGCAAATGCTAACAAGACGCCAGGCAATCCAGCGACAAAAAATGCAATACGCCACCCATAGTTATCGCTGATCCAACCACCAACACTGAGTGCCAGAAAAGCACCGAAGATACCGCCTATGGAGTACACAGACAGCGCGGTTGCGCGGTTAGTAGTGAAGCGATCGGCAATTAATGAATGTGATGCTGGCGCAACACCTGACTCACCAACCGCAACACCAATTCGAGCAAGCGCCAGATGGAGGAACGAGGTTGCCAAACCGGAGAGCATGGTCATTACCGACCATAAAAATAGTGCAATTGAAACGATCTTACCTCGATCCCAGCGATCGGCTAAGCGAGCGACTGGGATGCCAACTATTGAGTAAAATACAGCAAATAAAGTGCCTGACAATAATCCTAGCTGAACATCCGAAAATGCTAAATCTTCTTTAATCGCTTCAAGCAAAATAGATAAAATCTGGCGGTCTACAAAATTCAGAACACCGACACCTGTCAACATGGCGAGTAGAAAATATCGATTGGAACGCATTTAGTTCTCCGTGATTATTGTTTGCTGGGGAGGGGTAATTTATGAAGGTTGAATAGTTAACCAAGCCCATCGAGAAACATATCCAAGACTTTTTTCTGCAACAAACGACCATCAGAATCGCCTGCAGTTTTGAGTTCACAGAGGTCTTCGGCCCATGCTGAGGTTCTCACTCGCACTGGTGGTTGATCCGCCTGAATACAACCCATCACCACTTCTGCCACAGCGTCGCTGGTCTGAAAAGCTGATTGTCCACGCGTTTGTGCACCCGCCATGTATTTCTCAATGATAGGCTTATAGGCATCTTCTAAAACCCCACCAGTACTGGCCATCTGTTTCAAAGCATTGTTGGCAAATTCGGAAATAATACCTCCCGGCTCTATCACCGAAAAATGTAAACCAAATGCTGGACCAACGTAGCTAGCCAATGATTCGATATAACCTTCTACCGCAAATTTTGTCGCACAATAAACCTCATTAAACGGCTGACCAACCAAACCACCAACCGAAGATATGGCAACGACATGACCTCTCCCGGCGGCTCGCATGTGCGGCAAAACCGCCTTGGTACAACGCATCACACCCATTAGGTTAACGTCCACCACCCATTGCATCTCAACATCACTAGCCTGCTCGGTTGAACGCACAAAACCAACGCCGGCGTTATTAACCAATACGTCAATGCCTCCATCGGCATCGATAATGGTTTGGACACAGGAATCTATCGAGTTTACGTCCTCTACATCCAGTGCTATCACCTGTAATGACACACCAGCATCGGCTGCAGCACGGTCGAGAGCAGCACGTTTATCGAGGCTGCGCATAGTAGCGTATACCTTATACCCTGCTAGAGCAGCTTGAATAGCAATGCTGATACCCAATCCAGAAGATGTACCTGTTATTAAAAATGTTCTTCTCACACTGCACCCTCTTCTATTTTTTTGTCAATATCTGTCCGTTGCCATTATCAAGATAGCAGTACGTCTGGGTCAATGAATGGAACACAGCAAGCCATCCAAGCTGTGCATACCGACTATTGATAAACAGGGTAATAGCCGTGCACTTCACTAGTGCACAACGCTTCTTCACATTAGCCCAACGAGTAAGAAGCTCCATAAATTTTTTTCTCATCTACTGATAAATGGTTTGAGCTAAGTATGATTAAACAAACATCATGCCGCACATCAGCACTATGAATTGTTATCCATTCCAGTATGAATTATTAACCGTTTCCCTATTGTGTCAGAATTTAAGTCACTAATGGCTCTGCGCCATGAACGCCCTTAACAGACAGATCGAAGAGGAAGAAATGGCTAACAATACACAACATAATGTGGAAAATACCTCCCTCCCAAACGAAGAATACATCCGGAGTGCGCTGAAGGTATCTAATCATAACGCTTTGCGTATTGCCCTCTACCATCAAACTCGCGACCCAAGTTTGGCAGCCATGAAAGTGGACCACCTACCAGTACAGGGTGGCGCCTTAACCTCTCATGCTGTGGCGCGTGAACATCGTGAAGAAATTCGTGAGAAAGCCTTCGACTATTTAATGAGCGGTGTAACGCCAAAACCGCTACCCAACGTTGAAGAAGCGGCTGAATTGATGGAGCTGTTTACCGGAGTAGCTCCAACACCAGGGCAGGTGGAATTTGGTTATGGTGATCTCGCAGTAGACGAATTCCCACGCGAAGCCATCTGGCACAATAAACCATCTCAAGATGTGCTTGACGAGTTTGAGGTGACTATAATCGGCGCAGGTTTTAGTGGCATTTCCGCAGGCATACAGCTCGATCGCCTAGGTATTAAGTATCGAATTATTGACCGTTTGAGCGGCATTGGCGGGACCTGGGAGACCAACGATTACCCCGAAGCCCGAGTTGATATAAGTAACTTCCTGTATCAGTACAAATTTGTTAAGAATTACAAATGGAAAAGTTATTTCGCGCCTCGCGATGAACTTAAGGAGTACATTGACTTCGTTGTAGATAAATTCGATGTACGGAAAAATATCTCCCTGAATACCTCGCTCGAGGAAGCCCGATGGGACGAAGACGAGAAAAAATGGATACTAAAAGTCGTTGGCCCGCAGGGCAACGCTGAAACAATTAAAAGCAATGTAGTTTTTAGCGCATCGGGGCTTTTTAACAAGCCTAATATCCCAGACATCCCTGGCATAGAAAAATTTAAGGGCTCCATGTTCCATACTACTCAATGGGATCATAGCCAGGACTATACAGGGAAGCGTGTGGCACTAATCGGCACGGGTTCTACAGGTGCTCAACTAGCCCCACAAATCGCTTCGAAGGCTAGCCAGTTTACGATTTTTCAGCGCACACCAAACTGGGTGATGCCAATTCACGGTTATCACGACACAGTAAGCGAAGAAAAGCACTGGTTGCTGGACAATATGCCAGGATATTGGAATTGGTTTATATACTCTAACTATATAGGCAGCATGCAAGTTCAGAATGTACAAACAATTGATCCTGAATGGGTTGCAAATGGCGGTCGAGTTAACGCTAAAAACACAGCCATGGCTGAAACGCTTAAAAAATATATACGCAGCCAAGTTGGCGACCGCGATGATCTTTATGAAAAGCTGGTGCCTGACTATCCACCAATGGGGCGACGCCTAGTCATCGACAACGGATGGTACAAAACGCTGACTCGGGACAATGTAGATTTAGTAACTGAAGGTATCCAGGAAATCACTGAAACCGGCATTATCACCACCACCGGTGAAGAACTAGACCTGGACATGATTATTCTTGGAGCCGGTTTTAAAGTATCCGAATATTTATGGCCGGTAAATTACGTCGGTCGTGATAACACCACACTTGAAGACCTCTGGAGTGAAGACGGAGCACGGGCGTACCTAAGCATCTCTATGCCAAAGTTCCCAAATTTCTTCATGTATTATGGCCCTACTAGTCAGGTCCGTGGCGGCAGCTTCCACTCATGGACGGAAGTCACTACTCGTTATATTACTGAGTTGGTGGTAAGCATGCTCGAAAGCGGAAAATCCACAGTAGAACCCAAACAAGAAGTGTTCGAAAAATATAATGCGGATTTGGATGCAGCTATGAAAAAGATGCTGTGGACTCGCGAAAATGGCGGTGACGGCTATTTCTTTAACCATCATGGACGGGTTGTTACCAACATGCCTTGGTCAACCGACAAGTTTTACGAACTTATCAGGAGTGGCGACCCAGAGAACTTCGATTTTTCGTAGATCAAACCTTTTGCTCCGCTGTAGTCTCTCTAAGTAAAGCCCGCTAAGTTAGTCTCGTTATGTAAGACTGGATAAGTAAGTAAGGCCCATCAAATTAGAGCCTTTGACCTTGTCCTAGCAAGTTGCTTGTCGGGCCTAAATCTTGAGAACGCAATGATAGCAATGAGCACCAGCAGCAATAATCACAACGGCCAGCTTCACGACTTGTCCGCTAGAGCACAGTCTAATTCCCGTTGTTTATAGAGTGCCATATGGCACTCGGTAAGAATGGATAGTGCTATCTCTTCGGGAAACTCGCCCTCGATATTAATGCCGGCAGGTCCTGACACCTCAGTTCGCAAACTGTCTTCGGTCAGCCCTGCTGTTTCTATCACCTCAGCTCGACGATGAACTGGGCCTAAAAGGCCCACGTAGGCTAGATCCAGTGACTGCATGCTGTTTAAGGCTTGGGCATCTATAACTATGTTATGACTCATGATGATGACTGCATCCACTGACTGCACTTCTGACTGATCCTGAATAATTGCAACGGGACAGCGTATTATTTGATCAGCAGCAGAAAAGAACTCCCGTCGCGCATTAGCTGGACGTGAGTCCCATACTGTCACCATCCAGCCCATAATCTTCGCCATCTCAACCAGAGGCCGAGCATCAACGCCACCACCAACTACCAGTATATGTGGGACTGGGGTCTGATAGCTTACAAGCCAATTTTGATTCTCCGTACTGAGTAGCCACGCTCTTTTGTTTGAGCCTGAAAGACCATCTTCAGCTAACTTTTGTTGATGGTCTTTAATATTCATCCACGAGGCCTCTGCCTCTGTGCCGGCTTCTATTGCCTGCCAGTAATAACCCTGCTCGCGACTGTGCAAATTTTCGTAGACAGTCATCAGATCCAAATAATTATTTTTCGGTAAGACCGCCTGCAGAATAATGTGCACCACTCCGCCACAACCAATGCCTAGCTGAAATGCAATATCATCCTCATCAGCACCGTCATAGCAAAGGGTCATAGACTTCTCTGTACTCATGACCTGAGCGGCCCGTTGTTGGATATTTGCCTCGAGGCATCCTCCACTCAACAGACCAAACTGCTGTCCCAGGCTATTAAAAAGCATCATTGCTCCGGGCTTGCGATAGCAGGGACCTTCGGTTTTATAGACAGTACCAAGCACCCATAAACAATCGTCCTTTTGTGGATACCAACTCGCTAAAAGGTGCTGTAAATGACTTGGATTATTGGTTGTGTTGGTCATGAAAGAGTCTCAGTTTAAAGTCTTCCAATTGTACTACAGAGACATAATGATCTATACACAGATCTCTTGATGTTGTGTGTGGCAGCAAAGCCATTCGCCCCACTCTCGCCCGGCCAAGCAATCATCACCCCCGCATTTAATTTATCCGCTAAATATGTAATCCACACCGTCTGCCCAAGGTATATGGATGGTCAGCGAGGTGAAGCTGAGCAGCTTTATAATGCCTACGCATCGGCTCTGGCACTGCACAGCCAAGCGCCTGATGCTAAGAGCATTGCCTTTGTTTCTATGGGGGCCGAGGTTTATAAGTGGCCAATGGCGTTAGCCGCTGATATCGCAGTAAAAGCACTATTAACAAGCACGTTTGACGAGACATTAATGTGCGTTATGGATGAGGCCACTCGGTTGATTTATCAAGGTGCTCTTGACCGCCATAGGTAAGCTGAATTTTTACAGAAAATTTTTCGCGATTTACTTACCGCTCAATATATCTACCCCACCCCGGTCAGAAGGCCCACCTTCCCCCTTTTATCCATTTGGAACCTTGTTTTCGAATTTAGCTCTGGAACCTTGTATCGGCTTCGAACCCAAAAACCCCTTCTATTACCAAAAAAACACTACATTTTGTGATTCTGGGTTGCGCGATCTACTATATAGGGTATTATATCAGGGTCTGCAAAAGGAATTTATTGCCGTCCTCATGAACCATGAAGAATGAAGAGCGTCAAAATATTAATTATTACTTGTTCGGCAAATGCAGTATTCGCCGAACCCAATCATGAATCAATCACACAGACAAAATATTAATAGTTCAATACGGGTCACATGCGCAGGTTTCACCTACGGCTCCCGTATGTGCTCTCTCACCTAGGTACGATCGGATCAAATCTAGCCACATATGAGTCCCTGAGACTTACCCGCCAAAGGGTAAAAGTCGGGAGCCGTTTACTCAATTATTGTGAGACTTGATTTATGAATAACCTTTACCAATGTAATACAGGAATATCCCCGATATCTGGCGGCACTTCATTTAATTCATTTGTTTTAAAGTTGAGCGGACGGAAACAAAAATATGAATGGCGAGCTATCAGGTCGAAAGATGTTAGGCGACTAACGGGGACGCCAACTGAAGTATTTGACTCGCTCGAGGATCTTAATCAGGCCGGTTATGACATATTTGTCACTATCAACGAGACTGACTGTAAAGACATCAAAGGCGCAAATGTCACTCGAGTGCGGGCATTATTCGCGGACTTTGATGGATCGCCACTGAGCAATCTTGATCGTATACCACTAAAACCAAGCTTTACGGTAAACACCAGTCCAGGCAAGCATCACGCTTATTGGTTAATTGATGACTGCCCACTGGAACAGTTCAAACCGATGCAACAGAAACTGGCTCAGATCTTAGATTCCGATCCCGCCGTTTGTGACTTGGGTCGAATTATGCGAGTTCCCGGCTTCTATCACCTTAAAGGCGATCCATTCATGGTCACTATTGACTGCCCTGAGCATGTGAAGCGATATTCGTTTAGGGAGATGAAGAAAGCGATTTCGAGTTTAACCCCTATAAATGAGGTGACTGCTCGCCATTCACTGAAAATAGGCTGTATCGAGGGTTCACGCAATACAGCTCTAACAAGTCTTGCCGGACGACTGATCTATGATTGTCAGCCTGATACTTTAGCTATCCAAGCACTCATGGGTTGGAACACACTTAATACACCACCGCTGCCTGATCAGGAGATAATATCGACTTACCATAGGATTAAAGCGAAAGATGAAGCTGAACACGGCGAGTCGCGTCATATACTGAAACAACTCAATGACCATCATGCTGTTGTGATGATTGGTGGTAAAACATTCATCGTCAAGGAAGGTAAGAAGCCTATATTTATGACCTATAACGACTTCTGTTTACGATATGCAAATCTTAAGATTGATGGCAAAAAGGCAACAAAAATCTGGATTGAGTCTGACGATACTAGGCGATATGACGAGTTGGTATTTGACCCCTCTGGACGTTGCCCCAGTACGTCATACAACCTGTTCAAGGGGCTATCCGTTGAACCAGTTGCAGGAAAGTGTGATTTATATCTACGACACGTCAAAGAGATTATCTGCGCCGGTGATCAAGCTTTGTATGACTATGTCATGGGCTGGATGGCACACGCTATCCAAAAACCCACCGAATTACCTGGTGTAGCGCTAGTACTGCAAGGTTCCCAAGGTACAGGTAAAGGTCATTTTGCTCAGTATTTTGGAAAGATCTTTGGAGATCACTTTCAGCATCTATCGAATATGGAACATCTGCTGGGTAAGTTTAATCACCACCTCTCTTCTGCATTAGTAGTGTTTGCCGATGAAATAGTATGGGGCGGAAATCAAAGAGAGGCCGGGCAACTTAAGGCTATCATTACTGAGTCGCGCCGTATGATGGAGGCTAAGTTCAAAGATCCAATTCTAGTGGACAACTATGCTCGGTTCATTTTTGCTACCAATGACGAATGGGCTGTTCCAACAGGCCCAAAAGAGCGTCGATACTGCGTTTTAGAGCTAAATGAGTCTAAGGCTAAGGACTATGCTTATTTTTCCGCCATTAAGACAGAGATGGATAATGGCGGGGTCGAGGCTCTCCTTCATAAGCTTCAAACTCATGATTTAAGCGAATTTAATGTTCGTGAGTATCCCATTACAAAGGGCCTTCTGAAGCAAAAACAGCTAAGTCTCACGTCAGTTGCAAAATGGTGGCAAGAATTGCTGATTGAGGGGGACGGCTATGTGGCCGCGGTAGGATATGGCTCTCACGCAGGGATCTTTGGGACTGTTACTGCCACAAATGACTTGTTTGAAATATATCAAGTATTCACTCAAAGAGATCGCTATGGGCATGGTCAAGTAGCAAGTTGTCAGCACTTTGTCACCATTCTTACCCAATGGGCACCTATAGCGAAAAAGCGGATCACTGAAACGAACGGCAAGAGGTCTCGCTGTCTAGTGATCCCTGATCTTGAAACATGCCGAGATCACTTTGAAAAGGCAATCGGCCACGAAATAGATTGGGATGCCGCGTAAAAACTAGGGTGGCCAGGAGGGCCACCCGAATCTGTTAAAATGGTGTTTTAAGTTTATTTTTCTATTTAATGTAAAAGTGATGGCCTGTCCGGCCATCTATACCAAGCGGTGGAGCTTGCATAAGGCATCCACCGCTTTTCTCATATCTGTGGCGTTATCCGCTTTGTGAAATGTCTCAATTAGCAGATCTGTCGCCTTACGTTTCGCGGACCGCGAATCGTGATCCGAGAACCACTGTTCGCGCTCAACGGCTTGCTTGATACTATCTTTCTGGCGAAGTTTATAAGCAGTTTGTCTTGCAGCCGCCTCAGAATAGCCTGCTCTTCTAGCGGCTTCTGCACCGTTACCAGTCTCTGCGTAATGAGCCGCAAATCGCTTCTGGCGCTCTATCATTTTACTTCTCCTCATGGTCAGGTTTGCCACAAAAATCAGTGTGTATCTTACCATAAATTGGTTATTTTTTGATCAACTCCCCGTCGTCTTGAGCGCGAACCGAGGACCGCGAATCGCTGACCTCGACCCATGATTCGCGGTTCATGCTCACCTATTCACCCGAACTCTGAGCTTTTAATGACATTAAAAAACCTTCGATATCATCTTCAAACCAACCCACACTGCGTTCCCCTAGGCTGACTCTCGATGGGAATCGTCCTTCTTTCTCAAATCGGTAAATCGTGGTCTTTGAAAGACCCGTTACTGCCTTTACTTCATTTAACCGCATTATTCTTAAAGCCATATCATTGTCCTGTTACTGCGAAGCTTCTTGCTCCGTAATTGAAAGTGCGCCAGCAGGTAAGTCTGTGGTGCGTGATTGGCTAACTCGTTTAGACCACCAGTCCATCATATCCCTACGCCGCTCAACATACTCAGCGCGGTTATATGCGGCTCTTACAGTGTTTTTGTCAGTATGTGCTAATGCTGACTCAACAATGTCTGGTGAAAAGCCGTGTTCATTCAAAATTGTACTCGCCAACGATCTCATCCCATGTGAGACCAACTGGCCCTCGTAGCCCATTCGCTTTAGGGCCATATTGGCCGTTTGAGAATTCATGCTCTCTAAAGGTTTTACCTCAGAGGGGAAGATAAACTGACTAAGACTGCTTATAACTCGCATTTCATCGAGGATCTCTATCATCTCAGAAGACAGCGGTACTATATGCTGGCGCTTCTTTTTCATCCGTGACGCTGGGATGGTCCAAAGCTTTGCATCAAGATCAATTTCTGCCCATTCCGCGGCGGCTGCTTCACTTGGCCTTACCATGGTATGTAGTTGCCACAGCACCAAATTACGGGTCGTGAAACGAATTGATGCACCATAGATTCGTCTCACCAGATCATCTAGCTGATGAGGTAGTAAGGTAGGTAAATGCTTTTTAGCCGGTGCTATAAAGGCGTCTTTAATGCCGGATAGAGGATTGGCATCGGTGATGATTCCAGTATTCACGGCAAACACCATGATCTCATTCAGTCGCTGGCATAACCGTTTGACTGTCTCATAGCTACCCTTGGCTTCTATCGGTTTTAGCACGCTAATAACCGAGGGAGCAGTAATCGAGCTAATTGGTTTCTGTCCCATGTAAGGAAATATATGCAAGGCTAGTGAGCGCCAGATATCATCAGCATGATCACTGCTAACCTTGCTCTTCTTCACACACAGCCAATCTGCAGCCACTTTTTGCAACGTGTTCGCAGCTGCTACTTTTTCCGCAGCCAGATATTCTTTACGATGAAATTTCGGGTCGATACCCTGGGCTAGTAGATCTCGGTATTCAGAACGGATTACTCTTGCGGAGGATAATGACACTGTGGGGTAGATACCCAGACTAATGTTAGCGCGGACCTTAGTGATCGGACGTTGGTAATTAAATATCCAATACTTTTCACCACCTGGTCGAACACGCAACGCGAGACCGCGGCCATCAGCTAAATTGTATTCTTTAGCCTTGCCTCGTGCGTTGTTTATTTCTGTATTAGTCAGTGGCTTAGTAACTTTGGGCATGTAACAAAAGGACCGCGCTTTCCTCTTTTGTGTTACATTAATTGTTACATAAATCGTGGATTTTTACAATATTTAATGAATCTTTCTACGCCTATAAAAGTCGATAAAACCTTTTTAAATCAACACTTTATGGTTCTTTAAAGCCCCTTGCGGGGCTACTGTTTGGTGGAGGCGGCGGGAATTGAACCCGCGTCCGCCAGTCCGCTGCCTGCGGCTCTACATGCTTAGTTCAGTCTTTAATTTTAGGGCGCTGCAACCCGACTGACAGGGCGCACAACGCACGATTTCGGTAAATTTTTAGTGAATCCGCCCCGAACAAACTTCATCACGATCTTATGAAATATGACACCTGAGCGTTATCTCTCCCGAAGGATGTCAAACTCTGGACGCATAAGCACGGCTCCAGTCAGATGGCACTACACTGGGGTTTAAGCAGCTAGTGCGTAGTTGTCGTCGTTGGCAACTAATAGTTTGCGACTTTGGATTAACGAGATTGGTCACCATCTCGGCATGCACCGGAGGTTTTGTAACCGTCGTCGAATCCAAAACGCCCCCAGAGATCTTTAAGTCTAGCACAGTCGGGGTCGGGCGGTGATACACTAAAACAAAAACAATCAAAATAGAGGGGAATCAAAATGGGTAGACTAACGGGAAAGGTGGCTATTATTACCGGTGGAGCCAGGGGGCTGGGTGAAGCTGATGCCAGCGCGTCTGGTGAGCCACTGGATATTGCCAATGCGGCGCTTTACCTTGCCTCCGACGAATCCAAGTTTGTTAATGGCACGCGTCTTGTGGTGGATAATAGTATGTCGGTGACGTCTGGATTTGTGGCTGGCTAGATCGCTGAAGATTTAGCCATCGAATTTACTCGGGGAATAACCTAGAATCAGCGCCAGGAAAAAAACAACAGGAACAGCGTAATGCAAAGAGGTGAGTTTTCTTCGCGGCTGGCGTTTATCTTTGCCGCCTCTGGTTCGGCCGTTGGGCTGGGCAATATCTGGGGTTTCCCCACCAATGCGGCTGAAAATGGCGGCGCTGCATTTTTGGTCATGTATCTGATTCTGGCCTTTTTACTGGCCTACCCCGCCATGATGGCAGAGCTGATTATTGGCCGCCACACCCGCGCCAATATGGTCAATGCTCTGCAATCTATCT
>Ga0222717_10000757_pt1 | contig 27427 bp, 27 predicted proteins | sample C33_18DmetaG_FD_165053 | JGI IMG/M metagenome (GOLD analysis project Ga0222717, IMG submission 165053) | Estuarine water microbial communities from San Francisco Bay, California, United States - C33_18D | ecosystem: Environmental > Aquatic > Marine > Unclassified | place: USA: California... | reverse complement strand
GACCAACTCACTGCTGTTGGATGGCTTCAGGGACCACAAAGACCGGTCGCCGCGCTGATTGTAGACGAGTGCGATACCGTTGTCGTCCGCCAATGTCTCAAGGGCTCCAAATGGGCTCATCTCGAAGGTGAATGTGACTAGACGGGAGGCGTCCTCAAGATCGCCAGGGAGCGAGATAAAATTGATCCCAGCCTCTGCCGCTAGCATCCTGAGGATATCGGAGAGCCTTGCCTGAGAGAAAACGAATTTCTCGGCGGGGGCATTCCTTAGCGGGCGGGCAGCAGTCTCGTATTCCGAAGAGTTTCGGATGTGGGATTGAGCGGAAGCTGATGGGAGCGCTGGCGCGACGAGCAGAGCCAAGCCCAGGAGAGTAGATAGGGTAGGAGATCGGAGCAGAGACATTAGTCAGTGGAAGGGCCGAATGTTGAGGAATCATAATTATTATAAATTATTGGAAATTCAAGGCAAAACGGGAAAGTTATTGAAATCCTGGAAATTCAAAAATTGGCTTGAATTTTATGCTTTTTATGTAAATATCATACTTAACTTAAGAGGTTGTAGCCCGCTTCCATTCCAGTAAACCACTCACACACGAGATTAATGCCACAACACGACTTTCGCGAAGATACCCTGGTAGGGCAGCGCATCATGCAGCTCGCGCAGTCGGGTAGCATTAGTGACTTCTACATCACTCCTTGGGAGACTCTGTGCTACAAGCTGAATGGCGAGCTTCACAGAGATGAGTCGTTCATCTACACCCCAACGAAGCAGTTGGATGTCGTGCCTGGCTGCTTTGACTACGCCATCGTGCTTGGCCCTCACCGCTTTCGTGTGAACCAGTTGGTCACTCGTGGAAAGCTTCGCTGGGTAATGCGTTTGCTACCTGTGCAGATTCCCACCGCAGAGCAGGTCAGTGTGCCCGCTCCCGCTATTAAAGCATTCCTAGAATCTAAGAACGGACTCTTCTTGGTTTGTGGAGCAACTGGTAGTGGTAAGTCCACCACGATTGCTTCCATGGTCCTTCACCGGGCACAACGCCGACGTGAGCACGTCGTCACGTTTGAGGATCCGATCGAGTATGTGTATCCCGACAACACTGCCTCCCTTATCTCCCAGCGAGAAATGGGCACGGATGAACTAGATTTTGGGGCTTCACTCCGAGCTGCTCTTCGTCAGGCACCTGATGTCATCAATATTGGTGAGATTCGTGATGGTCAAACCGCCGAGATTGCGCTGCAGGCGGCAGAAACGGGACACGTTGTGGTTGCCACGCTCCACACCTCAACCGCAGCTCAGACAGTTGCTCGTTTTCTGAAGCTAATCCCAGCTGAGCGACTCGAGAGTGCCCAGTCTACCTTCGCAGACGTCATGGGCATGATCCTCTGTCAGCGCTTGATGCTCGATGAGGAAAAAGGCAAGCGCTTCGCGGTTCACGAACTCCTCCTTCAGTATGACTCAGTGTCCAACCTCATCCGGCGTGGTGAGTTCAAGAAACTCGATCAAGAACTCGAAGTCGGTTGGAAGCGGGGAATGTCTAACTTTGAACAGAGCATGGCGGTTCGCGCTCAAGAAGGTTGGCGCGGGTCACAGAAGAATCAGAAATCTGGCTATAGCGAAGGCGAGGTCCGCGAATATCTCGAAACTCAAGAGGTTCTTACATAACCACTCAGGAACCCAAACATGCAGCTCATACATCTAAAGAATTTACTGACATTTGCGTCATTTCGCCCTGAGCCGGCTGATCCAGCCGCAGCTTGGAGCACTCGCTTTCCCAATAAGCGGACGCTCTTGCTCAACGTGAACCGCAATACCGTCAACTGGCAGGTCATGCTCAAAGGTGGCAACTTGGGAGAAGGTGGAACGGAGGAAGGGTCCCTCCAAGAGGTCGCTGAAATGTATGGTGATGAGTGGAAAGGAATGACCGACGATGGCTGGGTCTCCGTGTCTATCAACAATCGATTCATCCTATCACTTGAGAGTAACCTATCCCGAAAGAAGGGATACGAAGAAATGCTTCGGACGAATCCTAAAACTGTACTCGGAAGTAAGTTTGAAAGGGGAAAAGTTTATGCAGTACGTCATCACCCCGAGACAAACTCCAGTCTACTGCTCGCCTGTGAGGAAGTTTTGGTCAAAGAAACCCAGGTCGCTCTAAAGAACGCTGACCTTCAGGTTGGCCGTTTGAGTTGCGGCCTCTTTGCGATCCTCACCGATGTGCTCTATCGGTTGCACGACTCTGCGGATAAGGAAGGTGAAAATGAGGTGCCTTCCAACTATCTTGTCATCGCAGTCTGTCAGGGCTCAGTCTGTGTGCTTAAGCAGTCCGAAGGTCAGTGGACTGAACTCCGCTCTCGTTCAGCCTACTACGAACCTGGAGACCTTTCGTCCCTCCGCCGAATTCTTCAACCTATGTTGACCGATTGGTATCCTCAATACCCAGCACTCTTTGTTAGTGATGATAATGATCCAACCAGTCTCGAACAAATCCGTCAGATGCTTCCTGGTTATGCGATCAGCGACGTGTCCTCTGGAGATCAACTCTGGTCTATTATTGGAAAGAACTAGTCTATTAATGTTATGTTAGTTTGTCACGATCTCAAATTCGAAATCGATCCTGTCGCGCCTCCGCTGTCAAATGGTCTGCGTGTGATCCCGGTCCTCTTCTACGTAGCTGTTGCAGGCTGCGCATTCTTCACTGCGTACTTCATGATTCAGAAGAACGCTTCAGAACGTGCAAGACTTGCACAAGAGCGAGTCACCGCAGAGGAGAAAAAGAAGATTGCTCAGATTCAGATGAAGTACAACGAGCTTGAAGGCGACGTAAAAAAGGCCAGCTCAATGATTGATTGGGTAAAAGGCTCATCGCCGATTCAACGCCTCGCAATGACTATTAATAATAGCATTGTGAAAACAGGTGAAAGCAGTATACGGTCGCTGAAGCTTAGCCGGACGCCAGAGAGTCCTTGGCAGATTAAGATGGCTCTTACGCTGAATGGGAGCGATGCCGAGTATTTAAATGATACTTTGGATGCACTCGCAACCGGGCCTGAGAAATACAAGCGTTTTAACCCGCAGCGGTCATTAGGTGAAAATAGTGTGAACTACACAGCGACGCTTATTCGCCATACTGAGCAAGGTCTCTAACTACTTAGCAAACGAACGAGATATGAAAGAAAAGCAACTTGCCTGTATCGTCTTAGGAATGGCTATCTTTGCCTGCTTCTTTGGCATTATGAAAATGCAGACTAAGCTGCAGGATGCCCGCAAGAGGGCTGATAGCGCTAAAACGACATCAGAAAATACGAATCGTCAGCGAGTTGTCTCGAGCGCAAACTTCGCTGATCTTCAGAGAAAGAGTGAGGCTGAGATTGCCTATTACGAACTTTGGAAGCCTGAGTTTGGTCAGTTTCCTACGGGTGAGCGAGTCACTGACTTTGTGTTAAAACATATGAAGGAAAAGGGAGTTGATCCGTTTTCTCAAGGAATGAACCCCGTGGCCTATAAGGACAAGCATGGGATCATCAGCAAGTTGCAAAGAGTCAATCTTACTTGTGTGGGTGACTATGATACGGTCTTCAACTGGCTCGGCGATCTTGAAGTTGAGATTGCCACCAGCCGAGTTACCTCATGCGAAGTGACCAAGGCCCAGGGTGAAGCAGATATTCGGATGGTTCTGACCATTGATGTCCCGGTGATGAACGAAGATGAAAGTGAAGCAACTTCCTAGTAATGCTAACGAAATCTTATAAGCTGTGAAAGCTGTGAAAACTATCCTAACTATTGCGTTGGCGGCTACGGCAACAGTTGTATTTGCCCAAGAGAATTCTCCAGAAGCTTCTGCTAACCCAAGCTCCGTTGGTGATCTTCCTAATAGACGTGCTGGAATCACTGTGCCCCCTGGTCAACAAAGCCCTTATGGCTTACCCCAGCAGAAGAAGAAGGTTCAATCAACCAAGCGACAGTATAGCCAGGAAGACCAGATCCGAGAGATCTTTTCGAAATTGTCTGTAACTGGTATCATTGGGAATGGAAAGAAAGTCTTGCTCCATAACATCACTCTAGAAGAGGGCGAGATTGTAGCCAACGTGCTCAGAAATCAGACAGAGGTTCTCCTTGTAAAGGAAATTACTCCCGAGAGGGTTTATATTGAGTGGATTGAGCAAACGCGACGAAAGAGGCCACGAACGATGGAGATTCCTATCGATATGTCTCCCCGTGTTGAAGCGATTGTTCCAGGCCAACGTGATGTGAGTAAAAAGTTAATGGGCATTGTTAGACTACGCGGAAGTGAGGAAGATCAATGAAGAAGTCTAGACTGAGTCATTGCCTATGAGAGTATCCTGCCGTTCCCTTAAGGGCTTCACCTTACCCGAAGTATTAGTTGCGGGAGCAATGAGCGCTGCCTTCATGACAGCGGCAGCACTGTCGTTTCAGGCTGTAACCTACAATCAGCAGCGCTATCAGGGTTTGGTATCAGTGACCGTCAATTCTGGAGGTGGATTAGCCGGTGCTGTGGGTAATTTTTATCCCAACTTGACGGGACAGACGATTTTAAATGTCTATGGCTCTCCCGCATATGGGCGGGCAGCGGCCGCTCAGAACGTGTATGATCGTTTTTGGGAAGATGTAGAGAAAGCATCAGCTGTATTCTGTCTAAGTAGAAATGGGCAATTGAATGTAGCAGGAACGCCTCCTGGTAATCTAATGCGGCCAAAAGAATTACCATTTCCTGTTGGGCTAACATTTACGGATGTCGACTCCCACTCGGCGTTCTTGCTTAATGTGCTCATTCCCTATAACTCGGCGGCGTCAACGATTTACACCGACTATAGGAATGTATCTCCGATACCATTGGGATCAGATCCGATTCATGTGGGTGGGTCTGTTTATGTGATCCAACCTTATGATATTACTGGAGAGCTAGGCGTACGTGCGATCTATGAGATCGATTTGATCAAGACCTCTTCGCCTGTTGGGGTCTATGCATCTGTAAGAAGATATGTGAAGAACGTTATCGCGGGATCAGATTTGTCTGACTATTATGACGTTTTCTATGAGGATGCGAAAGTGACTGATTTTGGGCCCCTCTTTGTCGCTTTCGAGAAGAGTAGCCGTTTAGCATTGCCTGAGTCCGCGACGGCCGATGAGGATTCTTATGGAGTCACAGCAGATGCCTACAAAGTCGGACCTCGTGCTCCATTTACTTTTATGTGGTGGCCTGATCCGGCTCTGATGCTTGGGAAGGACGGAGGAGAATTAGTAGGGAATGCTGCAGATCTCTCCGCTGGTGATGTCCGGGCTTCCTACTATGAAATGGGCGCCAAGACGAGTTTGATGAGCGTGGTGCCAATCTTTCCCTCTCTCTGATATAACGTGAAGATTTTTCGAACTAAGAAGCGGTATCAAGGCAGTGTGCTCGTCGTGAGTTTGCTGATTCTTGTGGCGGGGACGGTTGGCATGGCGTCAATGACGGTAGTGCTCTCGGCTCGGAGTCAATTGGTCATGGACCTAGAGTTTGGCGTACAGCGCCGATTGGCATTGCGGAATGCGAGGGCTATGTGTCAGCTCTATTTTATCAACAGAGGTCTAGCTAATAGCTCTCCAGCAGTAGATCTTGATTTGGGAGGCGGTTGGGGAAAGGTAGGAATACCAGCATCGGCTGAGAATCCTCTTGGAAGCCAGCAAGAGTTCAGGCTGAAAAATCTCCTTAGCCCAGGTTGGGATCGTGGTTTTACGGAAGATGTTCTAGCAACGGTGTATCATCCGGTTCCGTACGATACGGGCGGGGCTGAGGTTCAGACTTCAATGCGTGTGCAGCTCAAGAGTCGTTCTCCTTTGCTTGCAGGCAATCTGCTGATACTTCATCATACATTGACGAATTCGGGTTCGATTGATGCAACTATATCGGGTGGTGTTCAAGTGAATGGGCATGCGACCTTTTGGAAGGATGAGAGTTTTCCTGGTACTGTTGGAAACTTAAAAGTCGAAAGCTATGATCATTCAGATATTGTCTCCGAAGCTATTGGAAATCTCGCGGGTAATCACATACCACCGACGAATTATCCTTTCTTCAGAAGAACGACAGGGAATGACGTCGTAGGAGCGACGGGTGTACCAATTACGGATGGAAGGTTCAACATGATCCAAATTGGCACGGCGCCTGCCTTGCCGCCTGATCCCGATGCAATCTATAAAAAGAATACGCTTCATTATAAAATGACGGCGAACTCATCGCCAACGGTTGTGGATGGAAATTTCGATTATACAGTTGGAGCAGTGAGCGGTGATGAGCTGGCTGGTCAACGAAGAATTACCATTGATTTGAATAATCCGGCGGTTTCTCCCGTAATTGTGAATGACGGCGTCTTCCATATCCGGTTTCTTGGATATATGGACTCGGGCCAAGGCGATAATGAGCCGCCTGGTTTTACCATTGTTCGCTCAAGTGATCTCTTGTCAGTGACGTTTGAGAACAACAATTATCGACGTCTAGTGGTTGGTCTTCAGTCGTCAACTCATCGCGATGTTGCTGTCAATTTCACGAATGCCGTGAGTTGGAGATTGTTGCTGACATCGGAACTGACGTCGACAACCTGGAATGTTCCTAGCGGCAGTGTGGTGAATCTTACTGGTGGTATTCGTACAGACTCAACGGTCGCGGTGCCCAGCGGTCTGCTCATTCTTAACAGAGAGTCTAGCCCAAACGCCTTAGAATTGATGGACCCACGTGAGAGCTGGGTTGAAATTTATCGGAACTAATCATGCAATCTCTTCTTTCTTCGACTGTCCACAGGAATTTCAACGGATATACTATCATTGAAGCGATGGTGGCTGTTTCTATACTTATGATAGGAGTTGCTGCTGCCGCGGCGCTCTCGATGACTATGCTCACTCAAGAAGATATCAATGCTCGAGCTGCCCGCGCAATCAATTGGCAAGAGAATACGTTGCGTCTCTATCAACTTGGCCTTGGCACGAGTGCAGACGTCAGTGAGATTGTGGAGACGATGCCTGGCCTTCCTGGCCTTGACGCCTCGGGGCTGACTATTTCTACAACTTCAACGGATATTGATACCTCCGGAGGGTCCACCTTTAACGTGGATGTGTCAGAACTAACACTCATATACAATAGCTTCGACGATACAGACCAGAACCGGACTTCGCAAATGACTGTGGTTCGCTACTAAAATCTCTGTTCCCTCCTACTCATGTTAAAGAAAGTTGATCTAATTAATTCGTTTACGGGTAAAACCATTTCCGCCGTCGTCGATACGGATGACAATGAGAAAGCGATTGTTGGTGCTGGCAAAGCTCCAAATGAGGTCGCCAAGGTGACGGATATTGTAGGATTCGATGAGACGGTTCATCGCCTTAGTATGGCAAAACAGTCTCTTGAGGATCGAGCTTCGCTTTTTGCAGGTGTTGCGCGTTGTCTAGAACGAAACATTTCTACGCGTAAGAGTTTCGAATTGCAGGCAAACAGAATGAAGACTCCGATCTATCGAGGAGTTATCGCCGAGGTTTGTGATCAGATTTCAGCTGGTGAGAAGATCAGTACAGCGCTGGAAATGTACCCCAACCTGTTTGGCCCAGCGACCACTGCTTTGATTCGCGCTGGTGAAGAAGCGGGACAGCTTCCCGCTGTATGCCATCAGATTGCTTCTGGACAGAAGAAGACGGTTAAGATTATTAAGAAGCTTAAGAACGGTATGGTTTATCCCGCTATCGTCATGGTCATGTCGGTGGCTGTGGTTATTGCGATGAGCCTCACTCTGGTGCCGGCACTTGCGGTTCTTTATGGCTCAATGGATGCGAAGTTGCCTTTCGCGACCGTGTTGATCATGAATTTCTCTGATTTATTGCTCAAGCAGCCCTACCTCGCTTTGGTTCCTTTTGTCGTGTTAGGCGTGTTCTTTAGAAATTGGGGCAAGATTACTTCCAATCCGACGATTCAGAAGGTCTTTATTCGAATTCCTGCGGTTGGGCCGATTGTCAGGAAATCTTCTGCTGCTGTGGGCTTCCGTACATTCTCAATGCTAGTCGAGTCGAACGTTCGTATGAACACAGCAGTGAGCATTGCAGCAGAAAGCTCGCCGCATATTTATCATCGTGAGTTCTTTGAACGCCTACGAGAGCACATTTCGGCTGGAGATGGATTGGCAGAAAGCTTCATGCGCGAATCTCACTGGCTTGGCATCGATGGTCGGCGGATTTGCGGGATCATGGAAATCGCGGCAGAGACAGGTTCTGCGACCGAGATGTTAAACGAGGTTGCTGACGACTACGAAGAGGACCTGGATAACATGGCAGCTCAGATCGACAAGATCCTTGAGCCGATCACGATTATCTTTCTCGGCCTGATGGTGGGGTTTCTTATCTACGCCATCTATTCGCCGATCTTTTCGCTTGGAAAACTGATACTTCCAGACGCCGGCAGCGAAAAGAACACACCGGGTCAAGTTAAATAAAGAATTTGTGAAATATATATTTTACAGTTTGCAATATTATCATAATTATTATAAAGGTAATAATATTACCCGTCAGTAACAAAAACAAACAACAACTCAAGAAAGAACAACTAGCTCCATCTAATCATGAAAATTACTAAATTTGCTTCTAAGGGCTTCAGCCTAGTTGAAATGCTCGTCGTCATCGCCATCATCGGTATCATCGCTGCAGTGGCTGTGCCTCAAATCTCTGGTTTCACAAGTTCTGCCGAAGTTAGCCGAAACCAGCGTAACGCTCAAACCCTGGCATCTACGTATGCTCAGGCTCAGGCTGCAGGCCTTAACTTAATCCCCACTGGTGCTACTAAAACTGCTGCTGTTGACGCTGTTATCGCTGGTAAAACTATAACCGATGGTGCTTTTGCCGGAAAGTATTTTGGCGTGCCTAACATGGAGGACTCTTCCAGGAACGATGCTCTCGAATTTCTTAAGCTTTCCAATGGTGTGCTCCAGTATGTCCCAGCAGGCGGTGAATAACCATAGGCCCGGGCAAAGTGTTGCGTATTAGACTGGGCCCGCTCTAATAAGTTAAACAGGCTGTTTCAACTATCTGCGTAACGCGCATTATTTAGCGGCGGTTGGGTTCTCCCAACCGCCGTTTTGCGTTGAAGAAATGAGAATATTTTCATCTTGGTTGAGCTTTTAGAGGTGCCTGAATCAGTGAGTTCCTTGCCGACCCCCGCGGCTGGCAAGATGTGATGAGGATGGGAAGATTCTATGACCAATTGAATACCACAAGTTATAAGGCTGTGGAAAAGCTATTTGATTATGGAAATTATGCGCTATAGGATTTCTTGATTATATGCAACGGGAAGACTTCAGCCTTGTGGAAACGATCGCCGTGATTGCGATCGTCTGCATTTTATCGGCGATTGTTTTAACTATCATAAACACTAAAAACATCCCGTCGACGGTAGAGCGGTCCCAGTCTAATGCGCAACACTTTGCCCGGGTCTATTCTGTTTCTCCTACTACTACAAATGGCTCTGTTGCCGGAGAGGCGAAGATCAAAGATGTCGTTCAGAAGATTGTGACCTGCGTGACTGTGCAAGCCGCTGAGTTCACTGAGCCCCTCTGTTATGTTCTATCTAGAGATCTCATTGCCGTCCAATCGGAGGCTGTCGAATTAATTCGAAATATGCCATGGCCGACTCCACTAAATACCTAACGAATGATTTTTACGCACTCACACAAACATCATGGCCGATTTAGAGGCTTCACCTTGATCGAGGTGATCGTTGTCATCGCGATCATCGGAATCATGACGTCACTGGTGATTACGGCGTACCGAAATGTGGCACAGGATAGCCGGGATGTGGTAGCACGTCAGCAGCAGGCTGCTCTTCAGAATGCGATCAACAATTGGGTCACTACTCAGACCGTGACGCTTCCCATTTCTTCAGTACGTTCATCGTATAATAATGCGGCCGATAGCCCGGCGCGGCTCGATCTGATTAAAGACTACCTTGACGAACGAACGAGAGATCACCTTGTGGGATTAAGTCCACCGGGCATAGATGCGGTCAATAGCGAGGCTCTTACCAGGCTTAATAGGCATCTTCTTTTCTCGACTTGGGACACTGGGTCCTATCCTCAAGTTCAGATGATCGATAGTGGTGGCGTGAACTAACTCAAACGAATCATGCATCAACATCTAATTCATAAGAAGAGGGTAGGCATTCGAGGTTTCTCGCTCGTTGAGATGATCACGGCTGTTGGCATCATTGGAATCATCCTCTTCTTGGCGATTCCTAACATTGTTAAAGTCCGCGAAGATAGTGAGCGCAGCATGGCCATCGCTAGAGCGGAGTCTCTTAATATGGCGATGGCATCGTTCATGCTAGCTAACGGGCGCGGCAACGCTAAGACTTTTTGGAACGGTAAAACAAACGATCAAAGATATTCGTACGTGACTCCCTATCTCCAGTATGCACCAACTACCCTCGGAGGGTTCTTGCCCGGCTATGGAATCGTTTTTCCAGCCACCCTTGGTAATCAACAGAAGGTGACTCTTTCGCTGGGAGGAACGGCTATAAATTACTAGACACTGCACACTCGTGAAGACCGTTTATAAATGTAATCGTGGCCTCAGCATGGTCGAAATGCTAATTTCGCTCACGATAATCGGTATCTTGTCTGCGATTGCGATGTCGAACTATAAAGATCTCTTCGGGAGCTCTGAGCGTGTTGTCTGCCGGGACTTTACTGAGCAGATCAATGATGCCCTAAAGGAGTTTCAGCAAAGTGCGTGGGGTATTACTTTGGCGGTCGATGACGCCAGCGCGGATGATGAGATCAAGATTGTTCAATCGCTTCAGCACAAGGACGTCACGATATTCGGATCCCCGTTTCTCCGATTAGACTGGATCCCTGCCGAAGGCGATGATGTTGAGACGTATCGCCTGCGCTGGAACGGTGCCACCCTAGAGCTCGTCGAGCCTGGAACGACAGGACATGGGATCTGGTTTGATCCTCAGGGAAGCCAGTTTGGAACGAGAGTAACTTTGCCTCCGGGCTTTCAACCTGCCACCTAGAATAGACTGACATCCATCACCACACCATGGACTCTGTTAGGAACAACGCATTAGAACCAGAACGCACAACCGCCGAGGATGAAGCCATTCTTTCTCCCGAAGTGGGAGAAGCGGCGGTAGCTCCGAGCAGTGAGGGTGGTGTCACTCCGCAGCATGAAGCGAATCATGCGCTTGAATTACTAGCAGAACGGTATAACCTCTTGCCTTGGGCTCCGGCCCGTAATTCTTGCTCTACCGAGGGTGAGATGCTGATTCGAAAGCTGGGACGATTACCTCGCGATGCGAGGCCGTGGATCCCTGTAGCTTCGTTGGGGCCGGCGATTATCTTCGGGCACTATGATCCAACGGCAACTGAGTTGTGGGGTGTGCCCGAGTTTCTTGCCATCAAGGTGGTCATTACCGCAGAGAAGTATCAGGAGATCTATGACGATCTGATACAGCGTTTGCGTATGAATCCTGTTGGGCCAGAGAATTCCAACGAGTTCATGCCCGCTCCTCCGGCAGGGGGGACCCTGGTGGAAACTTTCCACTGGTATGTCGAGAATTATCCGTTGGACCAGATGGACGTGGATCGGCTGGCCACCGTGATTAGTAAGCGTCAGCCAGAAGAACTGCAGACTCCCGAGCAGTTCAATGAGGTGGAGAGAAATCTTGGTGTGGCGCTCTATCGTATTTCGTCAGGGAATCTTGTTTTTAGTCCAGAAGAGGCGCCATCTCAGATGATCTTTGGTGATGGTCTTCTGGAGAAACACAATGTGTATCCGCTGCACTGTGGTCAGGATCGGATCTATCTTTTATCCGATGATCCGTCGAACTATGGGTTCGAGGACGAATGGCTATCTGCTGGCAATGAGGCTATGCCCATTACGATGGTCGTGGCTGATGCTGAGCTGATTAAGAAGACGATTAGTCGCCAGCGTTCGCGCTCTTCGAACGAGGAGGACGTTCAGCCTGCGCATGTCGGAGAGTATGTCTTCGCGGCCAACGCGAATGTGGTCGAGATTGAATCTTCTGATATGGAGGCGATTCATCCGGCCAACGTGAACACGACGGCAGAGGAGATTATGCACTGGGTGCTGTATCGGTCAATTTTGAACCGGGCAAGTGACCTCCACCTGGAGCGTTTCTATAACATGTGTCGATTCCGCGCGCGGATCGATGGCAAGCTGCGGGTGATTCACTCCTGCACCGACGAGAACCTGAACAAGTTCATCGCGTTAGTGAAGAATTACTCGAACATGCCGCAGACAAAGCAGGAAGCCCAGGACGGCCGCTTTGCTATGACTATCGGGAAGCGTCGTGTTGATGTTCGTGTGTCTGCTGTGCCCTGTCGGAAAGAGGCCCAGAAGCTGACCATGCGTTTCTTGGACAAGCAGGATGGGCTCAAGTCACTTTCTGATCTGAGTTTTTCCGAGCGCCAAACGGCGATTACCGAAGATGTCATGGGTCGCGATCAGGGCCTGATTCTAATCACTGGTCCAACGGGTAGCGGTAAGACGACTACGCTTTATGCGCTGATCAATAGCGTGAACTCGGACGAGAAGAACATCCACACGATCGAAGACCCGATTGAGTATGAGATCGAGGGAATCAACCAGACCCAGACCGATCTCGTTCATGGCATCGACTTCGCGGTTGGTCTAAGAGCACTTCTTCGCGCGGACCCCGATGTCATTCTTATTGGAGAATCTCGTGATAAAGAGACAGCTCAGTCTGCGGTGAACGCGGCTCTTACGGGTCACCTGGTGTTGACGACTTTGCATGCAAATGACTGCATGAGAGCGGTGTCTCGATTGCTTTCGATGGGAGTGCCATCGTTCTTGCTGGCGGACTCACTGGCGATGAGCCAGGCTCAGCGTTTGGTTAGGCGGCTATGTAATTACTGCAAACGTCCAGTGGCGGCTTCGAGTAAGGTCCAGCGGATCTTGGCCCGCGAAGGCATGATTGATGCGCCTCTGAGCACGCCGATCTACGAGGACAATGGATGTCCAGAGTGCAATAATTCGGGCTTTCATGGCCGCGTGGCTCTCATGGAAATGAGTTTGGTTCCTATGAAACTCCAAGATCTCATCGCCGCTGATGCGCCTCAAAGTGAGATGCGGGCGGTGGCTGTACAACATGGTCTCCTGACGCTTTATCAAGAGGGGTTGAACGAAGTCATGCTAGGCACGACGACTCTCAAAGAAATCTCGCCTCTGAGTTACACGTCTCGGATGGAGGGTGATTGATCTAGCGTTTCCAAGATGTCATCGATCAGCGAGCTACCTCGGTAGACAAAGCCGGTGTAGACTTGTATGAGAGAGGCGCCAGCCTCAAGTTTGTCGAGCGCATCCTGCCCACAGGAAATACCGCCGACGCCAATGATCGGGAGCGCCTTTCCAAGGTGCTCATGAAACTTGGCAATTACTAGTGTGGATTTCTCGGCCACGGGGCGGCCACTGAGGCCACCGATCTCGGTGCCGTGCTTGAGTTCTGTGACTTTGTCTCGAGCAGTGGTCGTGTTTGTCGCAATGACCGCATCCATCCCGACACTGACAAAGAGATCGGCGAGTTCCTTGATGTGCTCATCTTCTAGGTCTGGAGCGATCTTGATAGCAAGTGGAATTCGCTTCTGATGGCGATGAGCCAGTTGATCGCGTTCGGCCACCAGCTGCTCTAGAAGAGGGCGACAATGCGCAACCAACTGTAGTTCGCGCAATGCTTTCGTATTCGGTGAGGAAAGATTGATGGCGACGTAGTCTGCGGTGCTGTAAGCCTTGCGTAGACCGATGAGATAATCGTTTGTTGCCCGTTCGTTTGGTGTGTCGAAATTCTTGCCGATATTCACGCCGAGGATGCCAGGATAGGCACGTTTCGTGAGGCGTTCCACGGCTTCATCGATGCCAGGGTTGTTGAATCCCATGCGATTGATGATCGCTTCGGCCGGCTTGAGACGAAACAGCCTGGGCTTAGAATTGCCGGGCTGGGATCTCGGAGTCAGTGTGCCGACTTCTATATGCCCGAAGCCGAGGGCTCCAAGGCCATCGACACAGTGTGCTCCCTTGTCAAGTCCGGCTCCGAGACCTAGACGATTGGGAAAGGTGAGCCCCATAATCTCAACCGGTCGAGCAGGTCCGAAGGTGTGTTCGTCGAACGCCGCGAGGGGTGAGTCTTGAATCCATTTCAGCGCTCCGAGCGACAGATGATGGGCGCGTTCGGGATCAAGGGCGAAGAGTCCGCATCTAACAAAAGGATAGGTTGCTGCGGTAAGTTGTCTGAGCGTGTTCCCTGCCATTACTCAAGTTCAATGCTCGCTGGAGGCTTTGTGGAAATGTCATAGAACACGCGGTTTACCCCAGCTACGGTGTTTAAGATGGTATTCGACGATTCTCGCAAGAGCGCGTGAGGCAACTCGACCCAATCTGCGGTCATCGCATCTTCACTCACCACGGCGCGGAGAGCAATGGCATGTTCGTAAGAGCGTTCGTCGCCTTTGACTCCCACCGTGCGAACGGGTAGCAGTGCCGCGTAAGCCTGCCAAACTTTATCATACCATCCGTGCTTGCGAAGGTTGCCGATGAAGACTGCATCTGCTTCGCGAACGATCTTGAGTCGATCTTCGGTGATTTCACCAGGGACGCGCACAGCAAGGCCAGGGCCGGGGAAAGGGTGTCGAAATAGCATCTCATCAGGGATGTCGAGGCTTTTCCCAAGAGCCCGGACTTCATCTTTAAAGAGTTCTGCTAGAGGTTCAAGCACACGGCCCTCTTTCTGTAGCTCCAAGATGCGATCTACCCTGTTGTGGTGGGTCTTTATCCGTGAGGCAATGGAACCACTCGTCGCGCTTTCAATCACGTCTGGGTAGAGCGTGCCCTGTGCTAGCAGTTGTACGTCCTTGGCGGCGTCCCAAAACACATCGAGAAAGAGATTGCCTATGATGTGCCGCTTCCTCTCAGGTTCATCCTCGCCAGCAAGGGCTTGAAGAAAGCGGTCTCGAGCATCTACGCGTTCGATCTCAAGGCCTAGTTGTTTGAAGCTCTCTACAACCTGATCGCTCTCTCCTTTGCGAAGTAGGCCGTTGTCTACAAAGATGGGGCGAACATTGGAGCCAGCGCGATTGAGGAGAACGGCGAGGACGGTGGAATCGACGCCACCTGAGACGCCACAGATTACTTCGCGATCACCGATCTCTGCCTTGAGCGCGGCAATCGTCTCGTCCCTGAATGACTGGATCTCAAAGCGTGGGGGATCATTCGTCATCTCTAGGAAGTTCCTCAAAACCTGAGTGCCTTCGTGGCTATGCGTTACTTCAGGGTGAAATTGAATCCCATACCATCCTTTGCGCCAGGAAAGGGCGACCGGGATACCTTCTTGGTTCTTGCCAAGCACTTTCGTGTTCTCTGGCAAGTTGCTCACGGTGTCTGAATGGCTCATCCAAATTTGGGAAGAGTCTGACAACTTGGCGAAGAGCCCCGTGTTTTCAGTGGGTTCAAGCTGCGCTGGGCCATATTCCCGGGAGTGGCTCGGCGCGACCTCGCCGCCGTGCTTGAGATTGAGTAATTGCATGCCATAGCAGATACCTAGGACGGGAACGTTGAGCGTTTCGAGGAACGCGTAGTCGATATCTGGCGCGTCGATCTCCGTGACGCTACGAGGGCCTCCTGAGAGGATCACCGCGACGGGCTGGCCGACGCTCGGGAGCTCGCTGGGTTGAAAGAGCTTTGCGAAATAGCCTAGCTCACGGACGCGGCGAACGATGAGCTGAGTGTATTGGGAGCCGAAATCGATGACGGCGATTTGAACCTGCATGCGTTTCTTTGCCCGAAGACCTCGCAGGTGTCAATGGGACCGTCTAGAAGTCGAGCGGGTCTGCCGTAATGAGATTCAGGTAGCCCATGTATGCTTGGACAATTTGCCAAACGACGTAGCAGCAGATAACGGCGTAGATGATCTTCGGAAGCCAGGCCTCAAGGCGGGCAAACCCCTCCACGGCGCGAGCAGAATAATGGTTCGACCATCGGCGAAGCTCTTTGTCCAATGTGCCGGCCTCCTCTGCTGTCGACATGGCAGCAGCGAAGTCTTTGGGGAAAGCGCGGTTAGCAAGAAGAAGGGAGCCTAACGTTTCTCCTGTGGCTAGCTGTGCGCCCACGCGAGCCGCCTGGCCACGGAGGTAGCCGCTTTGGGAAGCCTCGCCAGCTGCGGCGATGGCATCGGACGGCTTGAAGGCAGTCATGAGATAGATGCGAAAGACCTCTGTGAATCGCTCAAGCGCGAGCATTCTGCGGAGTTTGCCTAACACAGGTACGCGACCAAGAAGCCGGTCGGCGCTTTCTCCAGCGAGGGATTGGCGATGGAGAAACTGGAAGCCATACCACACCGCTGCGAACAAGGCGTAACAGGCCAACATGGCGAGAAGACTAGGCTTCAAAGCGCTCCAAAGATCTTCTTTAAATAATTTGGGAATCGCAGACAGAAGGACGGCTACGTGAAAGAGGATTGCTGGGTAAAACATGCCGCGAAGCACCGCGCGGCGTGCTTCATGAACACGTTCGAAGTAGTCTGCAAGATGCTGAAAGACATCGGCTAGTTTGCCTCCACGTTCACCTGCTTGGATAAGGTTTTTCTCGACGCCACCAATATGGATTTCGTCAATGAGTCCGATAGATTCTGTGATCGATTTCCCCTCTTCAAGGTGTTGTTTTACCGATCTAACGAAGTGTAGACACGGAGCAGGTATTGGATGGTGGCTCAGCGTATTCAAAGCATTCTCCATAGGAAAGCCAGCCTCCTGCAGCTTTGCCAATTCTGAATAGAGCATGTATCTGTCTTTCGCTGAGAAGTTCACCAATCGACAATCTCTCCAGTTGCGAGAACCTGACAACCTCAAATTGGTTTTATGGAATTGGTTGAGAGGGGCAGCATCGTCTCTACATTCGCGTTATGAAGATCCGCCAGCGCTATGTCGGCCCCGAAGGGGCAGATCAGGATCGTTACTGGATGCGTCGCGCGTTGGCTCAGGCTCGTCTTGCCGAAGGGGCCACGTCGCCCAATCCACCCGTGGGTGCCATGCTGGTGAAAGATAGCAAATTGCTTGCGCAAGGGCACCATAAGCAAGCCGGAGGGCCGCATGCGGAAATTTCGGCGCTTCAACAATTGGACGCAGGTGGTGATGCAAAGGGGGCGACGCTTTATGTCACGCTCGAGCCATGCTCGACCGTAGGACGCACCGGGGCGTGTACGCAGGCCATTATCGATCATGGCATCCAGCGCGTCGTCTTCGGCTCGGTCGACCCCAACCCAGATCATGCGGGGCACGCGGTTTCTCTGTTTGAGAAGGCTGGGATTGCGGTGACGACGGGTGTTTGCGTAGACGAGACGGATGCGTTGATACGGATCTTTCGTCATTGGATTCTGACAAAGCGTCCTTATGTCATTGCTAAACTCGGAATGAGTCTCGATGGTCGTCTAACAAGGCCTTCAGAGGAGCCGGCATGGCTCACGTCGAAAGCGGCACGACGCGACGCTCAAGGACTGCGTCTCCAAGTGGATGCCATGGTTGTGGGGGCAGAAACGATTCGGAATGACGACCCCAAGCTAACTCTAAGATACCCCCAGGCTCCTTCGAACAAGCGGCCTTTAAAGCGCTATGTGTTGACTCGTTCGGGTGATTTGCCGAAGGAAGCACATGTGTTCACAGATGAATTTGCATCAGAAACTCGCGTTATTCAGAATGCCACTTGGCCAAATTGGTTAGACGAAGTGGGTGCCGAAGGGGTCACAAGTGTTCTTTTAGAAGGCGGCGGTGCCTCGCTGACAGAAGCACTGCTGGCTCAGGCGGTTCAGGAGGCGCACTTCTATCTCGCTCCAATGGTTTCTGGTGGAAACGTGCGTGGTGTCCAGTGTGTCCTGGGAGATTGGGTTGCTCTTGATGATACACAGTTTTCAATGATCGGGGATAATGTGAAGGTCGCTGCTCTGCTCAATTATGAACCTTAGACCCGCTATCTTCTTTGATCGGGATGGCGTGGTCAACGTGTCGCCACCGAGAGAGTTAAGGTACCTGAGACGATGGGAGGAGTTCCACTTTATCGAAGGCATGATTGAGGTGCTTGCAGAGGTGAAGGCCAAGGGTTACCCCATGATCCTCATCACGAATCAGCAAGGAGTAGGTAAGGGGCTGATGTCATTGGACGCGCTCCAGGAGGTTCATCGCGCCATGCAGGCTGCTTTAGGGGACAATGGCGCGTCGTTTGATGGGATTTATGCCGCGACTGGACTGACCGGGAAGGACGTCCGGCGCAAGCCGAGCCCAAGGATGCTCGAAGAAGCCGCACGAGAGCATGGCATCGATTTGAGTCGTTCCTGGATGATTGGCGATCATGACAACGACATGCGAGCAGGAGCCGCGGCCGGTACGGGGACGATTCGTGTTCAGGGGCTGAAGGAGATCTCGGTTGCTAGCGACTTTCGCGTCGCTGACGTCCCGGCACTTCGTCGGCTCTTGCTCGAACTTCTATGATTTCACGAGATTCTCGGGTCCGAAACTGTCCGGCAGCAGCTGATCGAGGGTTGTCTCTCGTTGGACTTGGCCTTCCGGATCCGTCATGATGACAAGCAGATTAGGAGCAAATTCGCGAAGTACTTGTCGGCATGCGCCACAAGGAGCCCCGGCTCCTTGGAGACTGATGGCAATTGCTTCGAGCTCTGTCAGTCCCTTGGTCACGGCAGTGAAGATAGCGGTGCGCTCAGCGCAAGTGGTTAGATCGTGGGAAGCATTTCAAACATTCGTTCCATTGATGATTTTGCGAGGCTTTGCTAGAGTCGCCGCGCCCACAGCGAAGTTGGAGTAAGGTGCGTAGGCCTTACGACGGGCTTGCACTGCTGCTTCTACTAACAGTTGGCGAGTGGAGCTATCTATAGGCATCGCCTAAAGTCGTCTGTTAACTGGCTAGACGATTAGTCCCGTCGTCTAGCTCATTTTTAGACAGGAAGTCTTGGTCCGTGAGAAATTGATCTGCCGCGTTGATCGTTGATTCGAAGTGCTGCATGTTCACATTGAAGTTGAAGAAACTATGTCCTTCCCGAGGAAAAGAGTGCAGCTCGCATTGATTCTTCTTGCGCTTCATCGCTTTGGCAAAACGCACCACTTGTTCTGGAGGGCTAACCCTATCATCAAGCCCGTGGAAGATGATGCTCGGTGGCAAGCCGCGCTTCACGTTTTGAGATGGGCTCGTCACCTTTGCCTCTTTACGATCACGAAATAGCCCGTGACCAACACCCTTCTTTGTCGTGTCAACGATAGGGCTGAAGAGGACCATGGCGTTAGGCGTGCACGGAATTTCTACAGGATCGCCGAGTTCATCATAGGCGTCTAGCATAGCAGTGCTGAGGCAGAGATGCGCTCCTCCTGAGGCGCCGACACCGACAAGGCGATCTGGATGAACTCCAAGGTCTTTGTGGTTCATGCGTAGCCAGCGCAACGCGGACCGTCCGTCGGCAATGGCCTCGACTGGAGTGGTCTCGTGCTTGGAAAGCTCTCGATATTCAAAAATGATGGCGACGGCTCCACGTTCGCGAAAGTGCAGGCAGTGGGGGGCAAACTGGCTGATAAGGACATTGTCCCAGACGCCGGCTGAGAAGAAAGCGACGGCCGTACGCCGGTCAGTTTCCTGATGTCCATGCGGATTGAAGATGTGAGCCCGTAGCTCAGTGGTGGCTGTCTCTTTAAAAACGAGGGACGAGGCATCGTCCATAAGTCCTTGCGTGCGATCCATCTTATACAGCCTCGCCAATGCGCTGCAGTCCAACATGCCATGTGCGCATGTTATGGGGCCAGCTTGAAAATAGTAATACGAGACAGGACACGGTAGAGAATTCCGTTCTTTAGTGACTTTGGCAATTTCTTTCGATGGGATCTTGGAGGTTTTTCCAAGCTTGCGTCATGACGGGGGCCTGGAGATGCTTCATCATCATGTCCCGAGCACTATTCGTCCTCCTGTTCTCATCCTTGATAGCGCCTCTTCACGGCAAAGAAACGGCTGGTTTGCAGCAAGATCTTCTGAAGGTTTATCAGACATGGCGGCAGACCATGATCAGGAAAGATTACAAGAGTTGGAAGCAAGTGACGGCCTACGCGCGGCAGATTGAAACGCGCAACTTGGTTGTGTCACAGAAGAAGCGTTTCCCGTCGGCCATGTTTGCGTTGCCAATGAAGCCACCAGCAATCGAGCGCTTACGTTTGCTTCAGGTGAACGAGAAAGGGCCAACTGCAGTTGCTATCTTTTATGGGAAAGCAGATCTCGATGTGAAGGCGGCAGCTCCTAACAGCTTGCTTGTCTTGCGTTATCTTAGGGAGGGGAACCAATGGAAGTTTTATCGGCTTGCGCTGATGAGTCAGTTGCCTCCGGAAGTGATCGCAGACGTTAGCGCGAACACGCTGGGGTTTCTTAAAGATGCTGTCTTCCAGCCTAGTGGCCGAAGCCCGAACGTTCAGAAGCCCTGCGAGATCCCGGATTACATTGCTGACATTCATCTTATCACCTATGGGTTCGACACGTCTGTGACCGTGAATGGTATCAGTACACACGAAGCGAGTGATACCCATGGCACTCAGTTAGTGATTGGCGGGCTCAGGAATGGTAAGAACACGATTGAGGTGGAAGGAAAACGATTGAGAGGTTCTGCTAAGGGAAAGAAGAGCCTCAAGGTTTCTGTGCACCTGAAGACAGGAAATCGCAAGTCGCCTGCCGTGCAAGTCTTCGAGTTCAAGCCCGATCCTGCGAAAGGTCCCTACATTTACACAGGTGAGTTTGTCGTGGATAAGACGACCATAGGCCGCCACTTTCGGCGTTAGGGAAACGAGTGTTCCTATCCAGGGTTGGAAAAGAATATGACTCGAATCTGCTGCCTCCTTTTGACTTGCTGTCTGCCCAATGCGGTGCTGGCTGGTAAGGCCTGGGATGCGGCTTGGGAGGTGCTCAGCGAGCATTGTACCAGGTGTCATGGCGGAGTGAAGCACAAGGGTGGCCTGGATCTTCGGGCGGTGCCAAATATTTTGAGAGGAGGGGAAAGCGGGCCCGCCGTGGTGGCGGGAAAGCCGACCGAGAGCCTGCTCATGGAGGTTCTCCAGCCGGATGCCGATACCAGCATGCCACCGAAGGGGGAGCGACTGGCGGAGTCCGAGGTGGCAACCATTTCTACATGGATTACTTCTCTGGGGGAGGAATCGAATGCCCCGTCAGTAGCAGCCATCCTGCCTTTAGAAATGCCGCCGCAGGTGGTCATCGATTTCCTGGTGGCGCGGGGCTGGGCGTCGCGGGAGGTGACTCCCTCGAAGTTGGTTGATGATGCTGGGTTTGTGCGTCGTGCCTACCTTGATCTCCTCGGCCGAATCCCCACCGTGGCAGAAAGGCATCGGTTCCTTGCCGAAGTCTCGTCTGACAAGCGTTTGCGATTGATTAATGATTTGTTAGATCACCCGGAATTTGCTCGGAATTTTGCGGAGATCTTTGACACCGTGTTGATGGGGCGGCGACACGGGCTGGCCGGTAGGGTCCGCGCCTTAGACCGAGGAGGAGATTGGCATGAGTACCTTAAATGGGTCTTTGCATCGAATCGGCGTTGGGACGACGTAGCTTATGATTTGCTCGGAGCGCGAGCGACGACAGGGAAGGAGCGCGGGGCGCGTTGGTTCTTGGTCGGGCACAAAGACAATCATGAGGACATGGTGCGGCAGGTGGCACCGTCCTTGCTTGGCAAGCAGATTGCTTGTGCTCAATGCCATAATCATCCACTGATTCCTGAGATCGAGCAGCGGCACTACTGGGGACTGGTGGCCTTCTTTAAGCGGTCTTTCAATGTGGAGACACCGAATGGACTTGCATTGGGAGAGGCGGCTACTGGTGGTCAGTTTGAGTTTAGTTCGTTGGAGGGAGATTCCTTTAAAGCGGAACTCGCGTTTCTAAGTGGGAAGACGGCGGAAGATATAACGAATGAGGCGTATCGCGTGATGCCGTCAAAAGAGTATCTTGATAGACTGACAAAGAAAGACAAGGCAAGGAAGAAGAGAAAGGGGCCGCCCAAGATGGAGATGGCACCCATCCCGGTTGTGTCCAGGCGTGGCGCTTTGGCTGAGATGGTGATTGAATCTTACCCAGAGTTCGCCAAGGCCTTCGTAAATCGGATTTGGGCCCTTTTGTTAGGGAGAGGCCTCGTTCACCCAGTAGATCACTTGGATTCGATTCATCCGCCCAGTCATCCAGAATTGCTTGAATGGTTAGGAAAAGATTTCGCTAGTAAGGGTTATAATGTCAAACGTCTCATCCGTGAGATTATGACAAGCCGGGCTTATCAAATCGATTCTCTGCCCATGGGTGCTGAGCGACCAACTCCCGAAGCCTTTGCTTGCGCCATGATGAAGCCGCTGTCGGCTGAGGCGCTCTACCGTTCGGCCCTTGTTGCGGGAGGACATGAACCGGATGGCGAAGGGAATTTCCCAGGGATTGATGAGGAGCGTTACCGGCACGCCTTTGCCCGGGTGTATAGCGATCTGTTTCCTGAGACATATAGCCCCTCGGCTGCTGAGGGGCTCTTCTTCTCGAATAACCCTCTGATGAACGAGGTCCTCGTGCGTGACTTCGAAGGGCGAGCGCCGCATGAAGTGTCTGAGATTGCTTTCGCAAGCGCTTTGGGGCGTGAACCAGATGAGGAAGAGCGCGCGGCAAGCCTTGCGTATTTAAATGGGGAACCAGAGAGATCGGCATCGTTTCTTTGGGCCTTGATTGCTGGATCGGAGTTTCGTTTTAATCACTGATCAGCGCTGCCATGTCTTCCTCATCGACCAACGTTTCTTCGCAAGATTGTGGCTCGCCCGATCACACGATGCATCGGCGTCGGTTCCTTCAGGGCGCGGTGGCTTCGGGAGCCATTTCTACCATGAGTTGGAGTGGGCTATTCTCAGTCCCGGCATTTGCCGAGCAGGTGAAACGTTCGAACAAGCGCTGCATCCTCTTGTGGCTTTGCGGGGGACCAAGCCAGTTTGAGACTTGGGATCCGAAGCCGGGAACATCCACCGGTGGTCCCTTTGGGAGCATTCCGACAGCGATCCCTGGCGTGCATGTGAGTGAACTCATGCCGAAGTGCGCGTCGATCTTGGACAAGATGGCCGTGATTCGCTCTATGAAAACGAATCAGAGAGAGCATACGCAGGCGATCAATTTGCTCAATCGAGGTGACAATCCGCGCCCGCCGTTCATTCGACCGACTTTGGGTTCTGTCTTGGCTCAACAGTTGGGGCATTTGGACAGTGCGATTCCAAATTTTATCTTGTTAGACCCTTGTCCAGAGGGGAATGAATTCAAGGGGTTCAAGGCGGGCAATTGGGCCGGGTGGTTGGGCGCTGAGTATGCACCTGTGCGTGTGGGGGGGGAGTTCAAGATCGAAGATGTCATGAGGCTGCCAGGACTTTCAGAGGCGGATCATGAAGAGCGCGAAGCGCTGCGTCGTTTCTTCAGCAAGAAGTTTGAGAACGAGCGTAAGAGTGCCGCGGCGTCGTCCCACAATGCGGTGTATGAACGGGTCAAAGGTCTTATGAGTTGTGCGCATCTCTTCGATTTGGAACGTCTTCCTCAGAAGGACCGGGAGCGATACGGAGCCGGTGCGTTTGGGCAGCACGCCTTGTTGGCCCGCTCGCTGGTGGAAGAAGGGGCGCCCTTTGTGATGGTGGCCAACGGAATGCCGTGGGATACCCACGTGTTCAATCACGAGGTCTACCAAATGGTCGTGCCGGACATGGATAACATTGTTTACCAACTCGTGAACGATCTTGAAGATCGCGGCATGGCTGATGATACCTTGGTTGTCGTCATGGGCGAGTTTGGTCGGACGCCGTGGATCAATGTGAAACGCGGGCGCGATCATTATCCGAATGCGTGGAGCCTTGCCATGGCAGGCTGTGGCATTCAGCCTGGAGCCGTGGTTGGAGCTACGGATCCTTTGGGCGTGGATGTCACCGAGAGCCCGTTCAGTGAGAAGAACCTGTTCGCAACAATCTATCAGGCGCTGGGTATCGATCCCTACGCGGAGTATGACTTGCCGAATTTGCCAACTTTCCATCGGGTCGAAGAGCGAGCGGAACCGATTAAGGAGGTCCTGGCATGAAGATCGACGAAGTGAAAACGATCAAGTTGCCGACGACGGTTCACGATTTGGCGTTGGCACCTGACTGTAAGCGTTTGTGGGTAGCCTGCCTCGATGGCTGTGTTCGCGGTGTTGATCTCGAGACGGAAGAGCATTTCTTGTTAGGCGAACACTCACGGTACGCATCCGGGGTTCATGCTCTGCCTGACGGTAAGACGGTGATTTCTGCGGGTTACGACGGGGCGTTGCTTTGGCATGATGTCGAGACGCGGTCGTGTTTCCGGCGGATCTTCGCGCATGAATTCTGGTCTTGGCAGAGTGCGCTATCACCGGACGGCCGATGGTTGGCTTCATCGACCGGGCAGTATCTGTGTGGCGGCTACAAGTATGAACCGGCGCCTGAAAGAGAGCCGTCAGTTAAGGTGTTCGACACCATGACCGGTGAGCTCAAAGCGAGTTTCGAGCATGTGCCGCCGGTGCAGAGCATCACGTTTAGTCGTGATGGGCGTTACGTGGCAGCAGGAAATCTCATGGGCGAGATTCGTGTCTGGGAAGTGGAAACGCAATCGTTAGTCTCTACGTGGACGACGGGTGACTTCACCGGGTGGGGCATTATTAAAGGCCACTACTATACAGGCGGGGTGTTCTCTCTCTCTTTCGGTCCAGGAGATGACCTGCTCTATCTTGTTGGCATGGGAACAACACGCGATCCTGCCGCTGGCAATGGCAAGCAGCTCTGGCAGGCTTACGCGTGGCAGGAGGATGGGTTTCCGAAGATGGCGGAGTCGTCAGCCGACGATACCGGTCAAGGGCTCATGGAATCCTTTGTCTTTCACCCATCAGACGAGTGGTTTCTCATGGCGGGGCGCTTGGAGAGTGGTCAGTGGAATGCTGCCGCCTTTGATCGCGAGACCGGAAATCTTCGGGCCTCGTACAATTACAAGGGCCGGGTTTGCCAAGGTGCCTTTCTTCCGAATGGCGATCGCTATGTGCTCGGAGGAGGGGTTTCCCAGGGTGAGTTGAAGGAAGGCTCGTTCCGTGATTACGGTCGGGTGTGGGTTTCACGGGCTTCGTGATCGAATTTGCGTGGCGAGGTTAGGCCGCATGACGTAGGATCTTGAAAAGCGATGAAGCCCGCACATTCCAGTAATTCTGTTGATGTTCTGATTCTCGGGGGCTCTCTCTCTGGAGCATCACTGGGGCTACTGCTCAAACGAGAGAATCCTGAGTGGTCAGTGGTGGTCGTTGAAAAAGGCGCTGCCTTTAACCGTCGTGTGGGCGAGTCTACGTCAGAGGTGGGAGGTTGTTATCTCACACGGGTCCTGCGTCTTGCGAGACATCTCTCGCAAGAGCACATTGTGAAGCACGGTCTGCGGCTTTGGTTTCAGAAAGAGGGGAACGAATGTCTCTCGCGCTGCGGCGAAATTGGTCCGTTCTTTCAAGCACGATTGCCGACCTACCAGTTAGACCGCGCCACGCTTGATCAGCATGTACTGGACATGGCTGAATCCGAGGGGTGCGATGTCGTCCGACCGGCGCGATCGACGGAGATCTTTCTGGGGGGTGAAGGAAAGAATCGAGTCATGGTGAAGACGGCGTCGGGCGAGGAGAGAATCTACCAGTGCAAATGGGTCATTGATGCTACGGGCAAGGCTGCAGTGATTGGTCGGCAGCGCGATACTTTGAGGCCGCTAACTAATCACGTGACCAAGTCACTCTGGGCACGATTTCGCGGTGTGAAAGACTTGGATGGCGCAGAGTTGGCTATGAAGTGCCCCGAGTTTGTGGCTTCTTGCAGTGTTTCGCGTAGTTCGGCTACGAATCACCTCTTGGGGCGTGGTTGGTGGTGCTGGCTCATTCCATTAAAGAATGGCGATGTTAGTGCAGGGGTGACTTATGATCCCCGCTACTTCAATTTGGAACGTCGAGGTAACTTGTCAGACACATTGCTTGCGCATCTTCGAGAGCATCCGGTTGGCAAGTGGATGTTTGAGGGAGCCGAGGTTGTTCCCAAAGACACGCTCACCTACACCCAGCTAGCCTATGAGAATACCGAAGTCGCAGGTGATGGCTGGGCAAGCGTTGGCGATGCGGCTGGCTTTATGGATCCTTTATACAGTCATGGGATCGACTTTATCGGTCATACCGTGATGACGGTGAAAGCGTTTATTGCCAAATCACTGAGAGGGGAGGATGCCAGTATGGACTGGCAGAACTACCAGCGTGGATACCAACAAAGTTATCGTCGGTGGTTCGAGGCCCTGTATGAAGACAAATATGCCTATTTGGGTGACGCCGATCTCATGCGTGCGGCGTTCTTGTTAGATATCGGAGCCTACTTCATTGGGCCGGTTGACTTTGTCTATCGAAATACCGAGCTAGAGTTTTCGCGCATGCCCTATCATGGTCCTGTTGGCGGAGTGATTGCGAAGATGATGCGGTTCTATAATAGGCGCCTGGTGAAGCTGGCTGATCTTCGACAATCGGTTGGGCTCTATGGAGCGAACAACCTCGACAACCGCTACCTAGTGAATCCTGGATTCTCCCCAGGTGTGGCCGCCTTGAAACCCTTTTCCAAAGGTCTTTGGGCCTGGTGGAAATGTGAGCTTCAGGGGGTACGCCATCGATTTCTACCCTGGCAAGCAGAGAGCACTGGGTCGGATTCCACTGGTGTGAGGGAAATTTCCTCAACTCTTTAAGAAACTTTCGGGAGGGAATCACGTTGTATGGAGTATCGCCATGCCCACCGAGCTATCCTCCTTACTTGCAAACGTCTCTTGCCCAGCGCTGGAGGACCTCGCGCTATTGAGAGACTTTGGGATTGAAGAGCGTCAGGCGCTTGCCAACGCAGGCTCGTCTGTCTTGGTGCCTCAGGAGAGCGAAGTAATCGCCGAGGGCTCATCCCACGAGACACTCTTTGTCGTGTTGTCGGGAAGGTTTCTCGTGGAACGCCATGGTGTTATCGTGGCTGAGTTGGGCGTAGGACAAGTCTGCGGCGAAATGGAAATGTTGAATCCTCCTCAAGCTTCAGCAAGTGTCCGCGCGCTCACTGACGCGACTATTTGGAGAATCACGCGCACTCAGTTTCGTAGATTTCTGGAAGCGTCCCCTCAAGCTGGCAATCGGTTTATGCGTCTCATCACAGAGACCTTTGCGGCGCGTCTGAGTGAGGATCAGATTCAGTAGTCAATTGTCGGTAAGCTTGTGTCAAACTTCTGGAGACGCTGACACTCTTCGAGAAGCCAGCGTGGCTTCATGAACGGCTCGTGT